>Ga0316189_10000211_pt1 | contig 56272 bp, 83 predicted proteins | sample LowCovwburrow_MG_FD_204930 | JGI IMG/M metagenome (GOLD analysis project Ga0316189, IMG submission 204930) | Coastal sediment microbial communities from Maine, United States - Lowes Cove worm burrow | ecosystem: Environmental > Aquatic > Marine > Coastal > Sediment | place: USA: Maine...
ATCTATTCTTGAAGCATCATTTATAATTCTCTCGAACTTTTCAGTAGGAAATGTATTACTTTTATTGTGCCAACCAGTAAGAGCAGAACCTCAAAAAGTACCTAGAGGAATTCATAGTACTTCTTTTGAGAAATCTTTTGCCTGATCTACACATTGATGTCACCATTGTCAGTCAGTATCAATAGCAGTTCAAACTCTTTTAAGAATATATTCATTTAATAGCATAGGTATTGATTATTTTCTAAGAACTCATTTGAGTAAATCTTCTGCATCTGTTTTGATTTCTTTCTTAACAAATGATGCAGGATCTGATTGAGTAGCAAACATTACTCATTTACCAAAAACTAAAGCCATCCATACTTGAGATAACCTCTCAAGATATATGTTAGTTGGATCTGTAGCGATTAAGAATCAAATAAATATACTTAGTCAAGCAATTAATACTGGCATACTCATTATACTTTTCATGTCTATGTTTATATTTTTCATAAGGATTTATTAAATTAAATTTTATTTCTTTTTATCAATCATATTAATGATGAAGTCTCCAATATTCTTTATAGTAATACTTATAACATCATATTCTGGTAACATTTTACCAGTTCTGATAGCATATACGCTTCTAGAAATAGAGTACCCTTCTGCCATTATAAAGATTCAAAGCATTCATTGAATATAATCACTCCCATCTAACTGAATTCATTTAAATACAAGTCATATAGATAGAGTCAAGAGTAGAGTACTTACTTTTTTAAATAATCACAACCATGCTTTATGGCTAGTTATATTAGATCTATCTATAATAAATTCCCTAATTATTCAGAAGAAGAAATCCATTACCATTAATGTGGCTAGTATTGTAATTTGTGTTTGTTCTATATCTAAGTAAGCGAATATTGCCGCAGAGCCGCAGTAACCATACATTTTTATTAACCCCATTGTAGAGGAAGAGCATATCGGCATATTTTCATTGCTAGGAATTATAATTTTTTCGGCTTATTCATTACTGACTATACCGAAGACTGCATCAGATACAAGAAATTTATATTTAAACATCATAATAAGGAATTTTTCTATCTATTCAGTTTATATTCATTGTGAGATAATCTACAGCATTTCATAAAACAATAGATCAAGTAGTCGCAGTAGAAGATGCATTTCACAAGAGTTTTCTTTGTGAATCAATGGGAGCCATTAATATTTTTGTAGCAGCTATTGCAACACCTAATTTTACTGGAGATATTATATTATTATAATTTTTTCAATGAAATACTCATAATGTCATTCTAAATTTTGCGTCTTCCGTTGTAACTGAAATCCAAAATCAGATAAATCTCCAATATAATCAATCAGAGTAAGGGCTTCATGTATCATAAGCTATTTGATAGAAATTTGAGTTATTGTTTCATGATGTTACACTAAATTCAAGAAATATAACTGTATTTGCTGGAACTGTTATATTATCAAATACAAATTTATAACTTGCATATGAGGTTGTTGTATCTCATGATCAAAATGTATTTATAGCAGTTCATAAAAGAGTTGTCTTATCAATAAGAAATGCCTTACATTGTATATTACCTGTAGGAGATCATTGCTTCCTTAAGTCAACTGTTATTGACTTTAGTATTGTTTCAGACGTTGTTAGAATCTCTTGTCCTTGTTTCGATATATCAAGTCTTCAGACATAAGAAAACTGACCTACTAAGCTTCATGTAGCCTGCTCAACTTCATCTGAGTCGAGATATTTTTCTGATAGAAATATATCTTCTCAATATGTTAATCATATATATCAATCGGCAATTCCTCCTACATATACCTCTCAAATATCATCTAAAACTCATCATGAAGCGATTGTTCAAATAACTTCTAGCTTTGAAGTATCTGAAGGATCTGCATATAAAACTTTACCAGTACTAACATCTTGATATACAGAGTCTCAATGAACAAGTGTTTCTCAAAATGTAAACAATTCTTTTATTGAATTATTTGTTTTATTTATAATATCTAGATTGATTTCGGTTGTACTTATGGCTCTAAAATTACCTCATAAACTAAAATTTCAAGAAGTTCATAATCCATAATATCCTCATACAACCAATCAGGTCTGATTATCATCATAATCCCTATTGAATCTTCTAATTTCTCAAATAACTCACGCCGTTTGTAATACTCATACAAAAACATTATTTGTTATATTATCAGAAAGAGTAACTAAAGAATATCATACTTCCATTTTAAAATATAAATCATCAGCAGCAATAGCCCAAGATCAACTGTATATACTCATATTACCTATTTGAACACTTGATCACGCACTTTCAGCCTGATAATAATTAACCGCATCCGTAGATCCTGTTCTTTGTACTACTATATGATAGAGAGTTTCTGAAGTAAGCATAGGAACTGAAGCAAAAGTAAATGTTTCTTCAGTAAATGAAGCACTTAAAGAAGCAAATCAAATATTTGCTGAAGTTCAGTTTGTTACAACTGTTCAATTTGGTAGTCATGCTGTATCTTCTTGAATTTCTATGAATATATTATCAACAGGAGAAGAGATTTTCTGAATCATTAATTTCAATTCAGTAATATCTACATTCTGAGCATAAAAGCTTTGAGATAACATAGGCTGAGCAACACTTCAGAAGTCATTAGGAGTTCCTACGGATAATTGCTGATAAGGATTAAGGCTATATGCTTTTCAAACTGTTCCTGTAACTCAAAGCATATAATTTAAGCTCGCACTATCTATCTCTGTTGAAACTATCGGGTTAGCAGGATCTGAGCTATCTACTACCACTCATGTTCATGGGACAACAGAATTAACTAATCATTCTCAGTTCGTTACAATGAAGGTTGTCGTTGCTCCGTTATCAAAAGTTATTGTGTATGTGTCTATATTTCATACAGTTCATGTTTTCAGTATAGTAGTTATTCAATTTCAATTTGTAACATCAAAATTCGTAGTAGAATTATCTGATAGAGTTACTGTATATGTATCTACGAGCCCTAGAGTTGATGTTTTATCTATTTGTGATATACTGGTCCCATTTGTAACATCGAATGTCGTAGTGACTCAGTTTGTTAGAGTTACAGTGTATGTATCTACATTTAAATCAGAGCTAGTATATGATATACTGTCGATGTTACTTCAATTGGTTACATTAAAATATGTTTCTGTTTCATCCGTAAAAAGGATAGTGTATGTATCAACTAATCATTCTGATCAAGATAATGTTACTGTATCTATACTATTTCATACAAATAGTTTATGTTGCCTATATTCAACTGATGTAATAGCTCCTCATGCTGCAGTTATATCTGCAATGATTATACCTTTATCGGTAGCGACAGTACCTTCTGCTAAAGCTGACTTTATCTCGTTTGTAGATGCTTTATAGTAAATATAATTTATAGATGAGTCTGTAACAGTGAGAAGTGTATCTGAAACAGATACCGTATCTATTCCCTTTAATATTGGACCTCACCAGACATTTATATCAAGTACATCTAGTTGCTCTATATATAATGTTGTACTTTGTAATTTAGATAGGTAGTTAAAAATCAAGGAAGTATCATTAATTTGAACTTTATCAAGAGCAAAATGTTCTTTAGGGTCTATCCTATTTACTCATTTAACAAGTATAGTATTCCCAACTACATCATGGTAGTACATCCTCTCTCTGTTTGATTCGCTTTCTGGATCTACTATAATAAATCCCTTTGAATTTAAAGGGGCTGATAATACTGTTAATGTGATATCTCAAGAAGCTGGTACATCTATAGATAATTCAGTTTTATAGAAGTCTTGTACTAGTAACGGATCTGTTGTCTTTGTCATAATATGATATTTTAAGAATATTATTACCCTCTCTTGAGGATTGCTTGCTTCTGTGTTAATTTTCACTTATTTGCTTTCCTTTGTCCTAATTGTCTATTTTTCAATCTTGTTAAAACTCTTAGATTGGATGGAGAATTTCATTTAGATGCTCATTTTATATGATCAACTTCCTTTCAATCTCATTTCTTCACTAATCATTTCTTAACCATCAACCTTCTTGCTTGAACTCTTTTTACTTGATCTTTTAGATACTGTAGGCTGCCCCAATACTTCTTTTTATTTTTTTCTCTATATTCTTTTGAGTTACTTGGCATAATAGAAGGAGTTAATTAAAAAACATCTAAGATTATAGTAATAACATTAGACATTTATTCAAGTTTTAATTATTTATCAGATCCTAACCTACATTTCATTATATTCCTTTTCTGATCTAATCTTTACTGCAATGCTTTCTGCCTCCGCATCTTGCGATCAAAAAGACTTTTGTACTATTGCTTTCCCGAACTCCTGCTCAGTAATAGGATTATCAGTTATCTCTTCTGTATCATATTGCAATATAACAGTATTATCTAATTGAGTAAAACTTTTCTTACTTCCATTTATAATATTATCAGGATATACATATCATAATGCCTCTGCTTGTGTCATAGCTTGCGTTGTATTAGCTATATTTTCTATGATAGTAGGATTATATCAACCATAGACAGCAATGTCACTGTATACTTCTGATACTGTTCTTCCTTCTCGTAATTTTATTGTTATAGTTTCCATAATTTATTTTTAAAATTTAAATATTAAAGTGTTGAATAGTCTACTAGTGTGGTTATTTTTGTAGTACCACCAATGTTTATTTTCATCATTACATCTCAAGCATCACCACTTCATGTTCCATCCGAAACCCATTGTACACTATTCCCGTTTCATGGATCAGCTGGATCAGACGATAATGGATTCTGAGTATATGCTCCCCCATTATGCAACTTTGTATCTGGTGCCGTTTCTCCAACTCCAACCATACCATTTTGATTTGCCTGTAATAGGATATCTCCATCTGACCCAGTACCATATCCAACACCACCGTCGATATTTACACTTCAACCAGTAGCAAGACCTGATGATGCTGATGCTCCAGCTCCTCCTGTAAGTTGAAGAGACCCACCTATAAGGTTTGTAACAGCACTAGGACGTGCTCCCTGTGCATGTATCGTGAGAACCTTTGTTGGGGTATCAGCAGTGTTAGTGAATTGAGAAATACTAGGAGTAGCATTTCTACCAAATATCCAAGCTCCATGTCCGATAGATGTCTGAACTGTACCATTTCCTAAATCATCTCAAATTGCAACAAATCCTGATATTCCCTGAATACTAACCCCTCCATTAAAGGCTGAGATATTCCCACCATTTGCTTGTCCTGATTTTGGGTATATTGAACCAGTAGCAGCAATCTCTCCTACAACATCTACCTCATAGTTTGGAGTCTTACCAATACCTACTTTACCAGATGCTTTCACATCTCCATCCCCAGTTACTTCGAATGTATCTATTCCCGCTAAATTTCGTATTTCTAATACATTCTCTGTATCTAAAGCTCAGCCATTCTTTAATGATACCGCTCAATTAGTTGTTTCTATCTCTGGGTCTGTTGCATTAATGTAAGCTTGTTGTAGACTTGTTGTTGCACTAGAACCTACTGAGCCAAGTTCTCAAAACCTTGAAGCTATAAATATTAATGCTTCTCAATTATCAGTCAGATCAGTAGCTCTTTTTTTCATTACAACAGAAGCTAGTAATAACCCATTCTCATCTATATTACTTTCTGTAATAAATGCTTCCTTACCTACTGAATCAATAGCCTTAGATAGATTGGAAAATACCTCTTGCCCTCTCTGTATTCTAATTCCACCAGTAGGGAATATGTATATTCTTTGAATTGTTGCATTATTGCTTACAGGGACTGTTGTTGTCGTTCCTCAATTATCATAAGTAGTAGGATCAAGAACTGTTACATCAGAACCCTCCGAACTATCCTGATTTCTATACCTGAAAGTTGCTAATGTTTGCTTAACAAGGAGAGCTGTGTGAGGATCTTTAACGTTATTGATAAAATTAATCCCTGATTTAAATATACTTCATACACTTTTATCTATTGATAGATTAGCCCCATTTGCAGTAATTCTATTTCATTGTAGATTAAAAGACCTTAATCCTTCCATTAGGTCATGTAATTGAGCTACTACATCTAAAGCTATATCAGGCTGATTATTAACTCTATTAACATTAACGTTATCACTATGTACCACCACTCATAAGAATCTATTATCTCTCCTTTGTTCAGGAGTTGGGAATGAAGGAAATTGTACAGGTAGTCAGTTGATATCTACACATATATAAGTAACTGGCTGTGTTAATATATCAGTGAGTGGCACATCAGTCTGAGCAATAAAATCTGCTCCACTGGGAACTATTGCAGGGAAGGTAGAATTGTCTACATATAAAGCCTCTCACGATGTATAACTGAATGTTCCTATTGCTTCTCATGCGCTTAATACTCATCCTGAATATAACCCACTCGAGGCTATTGATAAATAATGAGGTCACATCTTTATTTCTACTTTCTCATTAGATCAAGGATTCAATATTTCTTTAGCGAGTCAATAACCCTTTACAAGCTTATCATCTAAATATCAAGACATAGTATCATTTTCTGATACCTTAAACTTCGAAGACTTACTTGGGAATCGTATTTTAGATTGATTCATTAGTTAATAGTTAAGATAAATAAATCTCATGTTCATTTAACTTCATAAGGGAATCAATTATTTGATGCTCATTCTACACTCATTGGTGATAAGTCTGTAGAAATAACAATCTCAGCCTCCCCTTCTTTCCCTCTAATAGTTATTGCCGAACTAAAAAATATAGTAGCCCCCTTATAGTGTACCTCTGAGTTATTTCAATCTAAGACTTTGATATCATCCCATCCTCAAGATAGAGTATGCTTATATGTTGCGGATCTCATATTATATTGTGTTATCAGGACTAAAATATTGCTTATCCTCTCATATTATCATATCCACATCTATCTGATTAAGATAAAAAGGGCTTCAGCTTTTTCATGTAATAATAATCTTCCATAAAACAGCATCATCAACATCGTATGAAATCTTTGTCATCATAGGTAATGATATATTCTCATCAATAGCAACCCCTCATAGTATACCCTCTCAAATAACTCATTCTCACATTGATTCTGATGATGGAGCAACATCTCATTCCGTAAGACTAATGCTTTTTAGATTTTTCCTTGTGTTTCTTCATGGATTAGCCATATACAGACCAACAGTTAGATCTTGAGGGAAGTTATCTAACCATATATATACATCTGTAAGAGATTTTATTGTAAATGGAGTTCATGCCGATATCTCTTTTAGTGATACCTTTTGTTGAATATCTTGTCATATATCAGTATTTACTGTATCATCAAATACCCTGACTGTATCAGAGTTATTATCAGATAAAAAGATATTTCATTCATTGAATATTATACTTGATGGAGATAGACCAGTATATGTACTCCAAAATTTAAACTGAATATCTAGGACTGTAATTATTCATTCTGATCCATCGGTAGTCTCTCAATAAAAATATAATTTAGATCAATCAAATGCTCATATGAGATTGAAATTATAATCTTTAAGATAATTTCTAATTATCTTTCATTCATCAGTAGCCAACAATGCAGTTCATGAAATATTCTCTTTAAGGGAGTATATATGTTGATTCGTAGATATAAAATATCCATCAATTCATACATCTGCGAGAGTTCATGGAGTAATACCATAGCTTTCTGTGATCATATTGATACTAGTGAGCCCTGTTAGTGGTCATTTAAGGTATGCAGCATAGTTGCTACCTCAGATAATTAACCTCTCCTTAAAAACGAATAGATCGTTAATGATTCATGAGACTGATCATGGGATTGATAATGCGGTAGTAAAATTATATAAAAATGGATTGTTTAGAGCTCCTGCGGAATAATATAGAGTATTTTTATTGAAGGTCCAAAAAGATGCATCATAAGATATCTGCTTCACAAGAAACTCTGTATCAAGTATTCACTTTACATTTCTTAGTCATTTTGTGGCAAGTCATGTATATATAGTATTCTCAATTACAGTTCCATCATCTTTTCAGAAAAAGAATCTCTCAAACTCGACTCAGTTAGCTACTTCTAGATACTCTCATAGAGTATCATAAATTTGATACTTTGCTCAGATCTTTAAGACTGTAGTGATACCTGCTCCATTTAGGGTATACTCTGATGTACCAGTATCGTAATCTAATATTGAAGCGAAAGCTCCTCTATATGCCTCTGTATTAGCTGTATTTTCAGTAATAATTAGGTATTTTCATATATTTGCAGATCATCCAGTATCTCCTGTAGCCTTCTTAACTCGCTCCGTCCCTGTTGATTGTACTGTTGTGGTATATTCTGCAGGAATACTTCAATCAAGCATCATAGGGAGCAACATAGGAGTGAATGTAAATTCATTACCAGTAAAGGATGGTCATAAGTCTACCCATATATCAGAATCTAATCTCCATACTTTATTATTATATCATTTAATATGATGTGTCTTCTTAAAAAAATCAATGAAAAAGAATTGCCCAGAAACTCATCCTGTTCAAACTATGTCATTTCAGACCTTAGTTGTTCAAGGACGCATTTTGATTGTCATTTGATTAAATTCAGAAAACCCGATATCAGATTTTCTGTTTTGTATTTCAATGTTTTGTAGCTCATCAAAGTCTGATGCAAAATTATCTCAGATTCTAAATGGTAGACTTGTAGCTCATTCTTTAATACTCATAATTAGATCTTTGTTAATAAATTACCAAACCTTAGAATTCGAAGATGATTTATTTAATCTCTTTCTTTTGACAGGTTGTGGGTTTGAACTCCTCTTCCCCATATCTGATATCATTCACTTGAAGATAGTTTCTTTTCCTGTTGCCTTACTGAATGCTCGTATATCCATATATCCAAAGTATGTAGCCTTTAGTAGAACTAAGTCATAAAAATGTTCTGGTAGTGCTAATATGTCTGTGAGTGATGTTATTGAGCTAGGATATCCTCTATAAAATATAGTATATGTTCATGGTTTAGTGCACCTTCATACATCTCACCATATTCAAATTATTTCTGTTTTATTTTTTTCTCTATTGTAGTTTAAAAAGTCTTCGAAATCTACTTCATCTCATGTTGAATCTAATACAAAATATGTTTCAATCTGAAAAGGGATATCGTAACTCGTTACTCCATCAGTAACTACGAATTCGTATTCATACTGATTAAATTGAAAATTTCTAGCGATAGCAATAGCTCTAGCTGCAGAATTAATATATCTTACCATATCATTGTCTCTATGTGCCTCAGTAGAAAAATATGACCCTAGCTCTTTTTTTAGAGCAGATGCTATTACTGGAACTGATATCATAAAAAAGTCTTAAGGAATAATCTTATTCTTATTAAATATAATTAAAAATTGTTTTTAAGCAACAAAAAACATGTAGAGGATATCTACATGCCTTATCTTTTATTATTTTATATGACCTGTTAACCTCAGTACATCTAGTATAGATCTTTGAATTTTGTCAGCATCTCATCGCTCTAGAATGTCTTCTGGTAGTTGAACATCCCATTCTCAAGCAAGCTCTTTTAATTGTAGAACATTCATATTTTTAGCAATTACTTCTGGGATTTGTTGAATTTCTACGATTTTCTCAACAGTTTCTACTTCTATCTCTGGTACAATATTTAGTTCCTGAATATGAACCTTATGTATACCATCATTTCTAAACCTTCTTCAGTTTAAGTGTTTTTGATTTAGATCACCAACTCATTCAGCGAGTTGTCCTCCCTCTGGATTGTATAATCCTAGCCATTCTATCTGTTGTTTAAATCTTACATCTCAAAGTATCTCTCTGTCAGCAACATATTGTCCATTTTTAAATTCAGCAGAGTCTGGATCGTTAAAATAATCCTCTGATGGAGTTCTTCATAATGTTTTCACATTATATGGGCTATATATCTTTTTCGATCTCGTAACCAATAGATTCGAGTAATCGTATAAGTAGAAAGTTTTCTTGTCCAGTATCTTTGTTTCTTCATTTGGTGCCATAGTACGGTTCATTAAATATTAAAACTTCATTAGCAATAAAAATATATCTATATTTCAAGTTTTGTCAAAAAAAAAAATCCCCTATAAGGGGAATTCTTTGCATTAAGGGTATAGATTATATAACTTTAATTGCTGCAAATGCATTTGAATTTGAGTTTTCCATAGTCATATAAGTAACTAAAGAAGCCTCTGTAATTGCGAAGTTATTAACTGCCTCGTTCATTACAAATCTAGTTTTACCACTCATACCAGCATTCTTAAGAGTATTCTTACCCTCTGGGTAAATAATCTTACAGAATGAAGGATCAATAACAAACATGATTCCATCGTAACCAGTTTCTGCATCCAATAGAGGATGTTCAATAAAGATGAATTCACCTTGATTGATTCTTAAGGATTCAAATCTAAGATCTACATCCTTAATATCAGTAACCTGTAACCTAGATTCAAATAGATTTGAAATAGCAGATTTTACACCACTTCCACATAGAACAATCTTTTTGTAAGATCCGTCTTTTGTGTATTTAAGGGGATTAGTTAGTGATTCTTCTAGAGTTATTCTAGTAAGAGAAGAAGAAATGTCGTTAGACCAACCTCTTTTACAGTTTTCGATAACACCTTCCATCGTGTAGTAAGCCTTTCCAGTAAGTGGATCACTTGATGCTTTCTTTTGTCCGAATAGAGAAGCCTTTTCGATTTCTAGAGCATGAGCGATAGTTTTTTCTGCGATTATCACCTCACCACCTTTTATTTTATTAGCAAGATCATCAAAGTCATCTTGATCGAAAGTAGTAAGGAATTTTTGGAAGTAGTTTGATCTCTCTTGATTTGCAACCCAGAACGCAGCAAGCGATGCTTGTCCTTTTGTAGAAGCTGAACCTAAAACTTGCATTCCTTGCGTAGCAGCAATCGCAGCAGCAGCAACAGTACCAACACCTCTTTCAACTACCATATCAGTAGTATTAGTGATAGACGTGATTCTCATTTGCTCATTAGTAACGATATTTCTGATCAATAGACCAGCGTATAGCCCAGTCGTAGCTGTTAATACTACTGTTGTAGCGACATTTGTAGCAATTGCATTAAACTCGAAGATATCATTAGCCTCATCTCTCTCTTTCCATTTGTATGTTGGGAAGTTAGTTGAAATACCTTCATTAATACCCATATCTTTGTAGCTACCTCCATTTAATCATCTACCTAGATTAATAAGTGTATGCATAAAGGGAGTTCTACCTTTTGCAATTGAAATTACTTCCAATTCTGTATTATTATATTCCTCAAAAGAAGAAACTGCAGCATCTTGTGTTGCATTCACTCTAGCGGGAACATTTGTACTCTCTGGGGTAACTGGATACCCTGCAGCATCTAGTGCAAAGTTACTTACCATTAAGCCAATATACATGGCTTTTAATTGTTTTATCATAGTAAACATGTGTTTTATATTTAGTTAATTAAATTAATGTCTATTTTTAGCCATTCTGACTAGCTTCTCTTGTAAAGCTTCTGGTTCTTTTACTCAAGGTTTTTCACTTGCGATATCTTCCATGTTTGGTAATGCAGCCAAGTCTTCATCTAAAGATCTTTGTAAATATTCTGGAATATCTACTTTTTCACCTCTAAGGATTTTCTCATTAAGAGGTCCTAGAACTGGATGATCACCTAGCTTATCAAGAGCTTCTCAGTAAGAATTAACTGTTCAGTTTGACTCCTCTAATTCCTTTTCCTTTTTGGAAATAGTTTCGTTAGCCTCACTTAATCCAGTCTCTAATTCTGTGAATCATTTATCAATATCGTTTAATAATTCTTCATCGATAAATCCATCTTCTGGTTCCTCAGATTCTTCTTCTTTAAAGAATGTAGGTTCAGTTGGAACCTCTACCTTAATAGGTTCGTCTTGAAGGAGCGAATCTAGTAATTCATCATCGTTAGCTTCTGGAGCTTCTGGAACTTCTGGAGCTTCTGGAACTTCTGGAGCTTCTGGAACTTCTGGAGCTTCTGGAGCTTCTGGATCTTCTGGAACTTCTGGAGTTTCTGGAACTTCTGGAGTATTATCTAATGTCGTATCTTCAATTGTTGTAGTTTCTGCTTCAACTTTATCTTCAGTTAACATATTTTAATGGATTATTTATGTAAAAATCTTCAGTAATATAACTTCATTCACACTCGCATACTAATCCTACACGAGGTTTTGTCAAACTTTATCTTCTTTTTTCCTTAACTTCGATTTAAGTTGATGAAAGAATAAATGAGTTTCATGTAAACAGTCTAGATGTCAGACTTTTCTATCCGTATCCTCAAGAGATCTAATTGAGTCTGTTTTGATCGCTATTTTATATTCAAATATACTGAGTAGTAATTCTATACACTCAGGATTACTTAGGAGAATATTTAATTCCTCATCCTTATATTTAGTTATACTTCAAATTATAATCGGAGATTTCTTACTCTCCACCACTTCCGAAGTAAGTACTGTGTTGAGATTATTTATCTTCCTGTTTTCTAAAAACAAATATACGCTGGCTCCTATAGATAGGAGACATAGTATAGCTAAAAAAATTATTCAATAAATCATTATATAAAAGTTATGTATTAATATCTCCTTTGTCTTTTTATCATTGCTATAAAGGGACTATGTTCCTGACCATTTGCTCTTCCTGAATCTCAATCGGGCTTATTGATGATCGACATAGCAAAAGTAACAAGAGAATCTTTATCCATTTTTAAAATATCTTCCTTTGAAGGCATTGGTATTTCTACTGGCTTAGATATGTCGATCTCTCTATGAGACGAATCTTTCATCTCCTCTCCGTCTGGCATTTCATGATACCCTTCTTTCATTCATTCTTTCATTCCTTCTTTCACTTCCTCTTTAATTTCACCTTTAGTCTTTCCTTCATAATGATCCACCCTTTCTTCATCTTGATCAAAAGATTTTTTAATGCCTTCGATTATCTCTGGATTAAGCCCCATTTTATCTGCGAGCATAAGAAATTTACCCTGCATCATTTTCATTTTTTCCATAATTGTATAATTAGTAATAAAGTATTATGTTAGCGGACTACCTTGTCCATTGTTTCACAAATTAGTGTTTGGAGTAGATGCTGCTCAGAGAGCATCCCCTAATTCGCTAACACTTGATTCTGGAGCGTTCTTTCAAGCTAATCATTCTTGGGCAATTTTAGCTTGAATATCAAGAGCATTGTCTGGTTTAACTCATTTTCATGGCTCAGTGATGAATTTACTAGGACTATATCATGCAGTCTTAATAATTTCCTTAGCCATCTCAGGACTTTGTGCAAATCCAGATGGACCGAGAGTATTATATAGTTCAATAATTTTCTTATGCTTCAATTCTTCATTAACTCAGAACATTCCTTCAGACTCGAGGGAAATATTTACTCCCCCACTTAGACCAGACTTTTTTATAGCCTCCCAAGTTTGATTTCACTCTCCGTCAAGAACATAGATCATTTTTTCTGCATCCCAATACTTTTTAATAAGCTTAAGCCACATCTGAGCAACTATAGAGATCGCATCAAGAAAATTACTTACATATGGGCTTAATCTCTTTTGAGAAGATTGTGATACAGCGAGCGCTCATGTTGCAGTTCTCTCTCTAGCAGCCTGCCCTAGATCGTATTCTGATATACCTGTAATCTGAGATGCGACCTGATTAATGAGATCCATTACATTGAAATCTTGGAGTCCTCATTTATCTAGCCTGTAAGCAGCATTACCATTTTGATTATCTTCAGTATACAATATTCCTCATGGAGTTCCATCCTCAAGTTGTTCATCATTTATCATTAGATTTTTCTGAACTACGATTGTCGGATTTGCAATAGAACGAGCTGAGTCGAAATAGTTGTTTATGAATGAATTTCCTACATCCTCTAATCCTTTTAACATATATGGAATACCTTCTCAGAACCTAGCTTTCGTTTGATTAGCTGCCTTTACTACATAAGGAATAAACCCATAAGGATTCTCTCCAATATAAACAGGGTAGTTGTTTGCTATAATAATAAGCCTTCCATTATACCAAGTAGCTTTATATTCAATTAATCAAACGATAACATCTTCATCTTCATCAGATTTAGTTCATGAAGTCGATGTCATTTTATCTTTTGAAGGCATGTCAAATTTATCTTTCTCCATAAATTCTTGATTCACTTTCTGATGAATTTGATTTACTATATTTCCGTAGTCCTGAAGATCTGCAGAATTAGGATTGATAGGAAGAAGTGTTAAAAAATCATCCTCTTTGAATGGAGACCTATTTTTCTTTGATCTAATCGTTGATCCAAAAGTTTCGATGAATGTTGCATACGATACGACATCTCTTTCGGTTATGTATCTCAGAGCCCCTGAATATGGGTCTGGGAAAATATTGAATATCGAAACATTAGTAGCATATGGGTAATTCTTCTCTTCAACCTCAACTATTTCTTCTATAATATGGTTATCTGCAACAGATACATATGTTTCGCTTTTTTTAGTATTCTTATAACCGACCCTCATGGCAATCTCTCAAATTATAAGCCCATTAGCCATTGTGTCCTTAAGTTGCTTATGAAAACCAGAAACATCTGAAACATAATCTAGAGTTTTTAATATGTTATCTTTATTTTCAGATCCCTGCTCATTTATAGCAGTGCCGATAAAAACAAGAGGCTTCTCATTTAAAGAAGAAACCATAATATCAACAAAACTCCTAATAAGTCCTATTGTAATATTTTGCTTCCATTTATTTGATCATAACTGAACCTTTCTATCATAAGTAGATAGATGATAAGATTTTAACGCAGCTCTCCATATAAAGAACTCTTCATCCCTAATATGTTTATTAGAAGTATCAAAATCTTTTCATGCCTGATTTACTAATCTTTGATCATTATCCCCAACCGTAATCCCTTTTATATTTTTATTTTTATCTTGAAACGAATATGTTGCCATTGAAAAAATTATTAATGATAAAGAGTAACTGGTTTCATGATAATTGATTATCTTTTTTTTGCAATAAAAAATCCCCACTATATATTTCTAGGTGGGGATTTTTCTTTATATCTTACTTACAACTTCATCTAGTAGTTTTACTATAGATAACTTGAAAGGATTAGAATCTGGAATTTTATCTTTAAGCTTTTCAATAATTTCAAGAGCAAGCTCTTTATCATCAGCTGACTTTACAGCGTTTTCTCTATCTTCAAATTCCTTCTCTTCTGTAGTTTTTTCTGAAACTTCTTCTTCTGGAATTGTTTCCTCTTCCATTTTAGCAGTTTCAGCAGCTGGGTCTATATTTTCATTATCCTCTGGAGTAGGTTCTGGTGAGAATCTTAGAGCTCCATCCGTATCTTCAAATTGGATATACTTAACTGACTCATTAGTTATTGCTACATCTGGAGCAGTAACTGTACCATCAAGCATTTTGATTTGTACAAAATAAACCTCACTAATAATATCTCCTTCTGGAGTCATTGTTCTTGTACCGATTTCAGTACCATTGATATCCTCAATGATGAACTCTTTATTTAGAGATTCATCTGTGGTTTCTGGAGCGTCTGGGGCAGTACCACTTACTGCGTTTTTAATTGCTTCTAACATGCATGTAAGAATTATAAATATAAAATATATGGTTGGAATAAATGGATTCGGACCATTAACCTCCCCATTAATAGTGGGCTGCTCCACCATTGAGCTATACTCCAATAACCAGTAGTAATAAAGTATTTATTTTTAAATTTTTATACTGCATACTTACTGCGTTCTTCTAAAAAACACCTAACCTTAGTGGGAATCGAACCCCTTACTATCAAAAGTACCGCCAAGGATGGAATCGAGCCATTATGCTATTTTAGAATATCTTTAGTGTATCTAGTATTATCTAAAAAGCAAATTATTACCATCCTTGCTCTTTATTCTTTTTCTTTTTCGAGACAAAATCCTTATTCCACTCATCAAACTCATTCTTGTTATTCTCATCGAGAGATTTTATTCTCTTCAGGTATCATCTGATTTTGATTATGAATAACCCAGTCATAAAGCAGTTGGAGATATCATCTTTAAATGTACTCTTCATGGCGATGAATCATTTATTGTCTTCATCCTCATATATAAATTGAAACTCCTCGAGTAAATCTTTATTACCTACCTTGAAGACTTTTACCACTCATTCATCAATATGATCAACTGCATTAGATATTAATCTTGTCTTAGAAATTTTCCAATCTAATCATTTAATTGTTTCAGTATCTCAAGTTGTATATGTCATCTCAATTAAAGATATTGAGGGTTCTTTTGGGTCTTTGAAATGGTTTTTCCATGCTTCATTGAATCATTCTCCAATACCTCTCAGATCTACTCAATATGCGATATTTTTGAAGGAATTAAACTGCTTTATGAGTCATTTTGAATAAAATTTTATCTGTTTTGACCATTGTCACTTGTGAGTTTTTGGTACGAATCCTGACATAATGCAGTATGCAATCCCATTATAAATATAGAAAACACAATATGCAGATCTATCGACTCATTTTCTAGCAGGATCGAAACTTATTACGAAATATCAATCACTATGTAGTTGGGGGCACATGGTAATAACATCTGGAGTGAATAATTGATCTTCTCATGAATTCCAATTATTACAATATTGTCTTTGTATAGAAGCCTTACCTATGTTTAATATTATTTTAGCTCTAAGTCTTGGGGCTATCAGGGGATTTTGAGTGTAATCTATCTGATAATAACTTATATCTGGATTTGTATCAGATTTCACAGCAATTTTTATACCAGAACTTTCAATTCCCCTCTTTGCATCCATAATGAGATCATAATAATACCCCTTTGCTGTCCTTCATGGAGTTCAAATTAGAACCATTTTACCATTTGTCGTAGCCAAAGTAGGTTCAAGTACGTCTTCGAAAACCTCAGTCTCTACAAGTTGTGCCTCATCGACAATAATAGTGTTTAATGTGAGACCTAATACATTTTCCGCTCAATCTGCTAGAGTACGAAAGTAAATCCTAGATCAACTCTTAGTATTTAGTATATATCACTCAGATTTATAATGCTCAAATGTTCATTCTGGGAAATTTTTGATAAATTTCATCATATAATTACGAATTACATCCGTAGTTTTCTTAATAAAACCTCAAACTAGAGTATCATTATTAGGAATAAAGCTTCATTCGATTCCTTTTTCTCCAATAGTATGAGATTTTCATATTTGCCTAGATCAATCAACTAAAACAATTGGTGATTCGTCCTGTAGAATAACATCTTGCCACTCAATATAGACTGGAGTTCCAGTTTCTGACCACGCAGGAACAACCCATGGAGAATATCATGTGATATTTCTGATGGCTTCCCTAGAAATAGTTAGAACTTTCTTTTTTAGTTCTCATTTCTTCGGCATATCCTGACCAAAATTAGGTTTTTCTGCTCGAATGAATGTATTATCGAATCCAGATTTCTGTGTGAGCCATAATTTTAACTCCTCAATCTTATAATAATGCCCCTTATATAGGTAAAAATGAGCATATTGATGGATCATCTTGTCCGCAATAGATTTATTGAAGTATTCATATCTTGCATACAAATCAACTTCCTTCCTGATATGATCCTGCTGTGCAGTCATATCCTTGAATATAACCGCATTATCAATATTTGAAAAATCCTCCTCGAAAGGCAAAGTAAAATATCTCAGGTTTTTATATTTCTGAGCGATTGCTTCGGGATGTAATTCTTCTTTCGGTTGTGCTGGATTAAAAGTTCAATCTCAGGTCTTCCATAATTTATTCAGCATCAGTATGGGAGCTTATATTGTACTGTTGTTGTTTTACTATTTATATAGTAAGTGGAATGTGCAAATGGTTAGATTCGAACTAACTGCTCCAGGGTCAAGACTGTATGCTTACATATCGGGGTTGCGGATATACACAACCTGTTTTATCTCTTTACACATTCCACCCACCATACAAGATGATGAGTTCAAAGTTTATAGTACGAATATGAGTACTAGGTTTTATGGTCTTATAACATGACTAATGAAACTCTCCTGTATCCTCTTGGAGTTTGTTATCAAATTCAACTGTAAAGCTACCATTTCTTAGTCAGAAAGTTCCATCCTTCACATATTCACTCATCTTCTCGATGATATCACTAGCTTCTGATACTAATACTTCTAATTTTTTATCCATAATCTCTTTAGTTAATAATATAGATCTATAAGTGTAATTCAGATTTATATGCTGTAATTGTTTCTAGTGCCATAGCTAATAGGTCATTAGTATGCTCTATTTTATTCACTATCTTTACCATGTCCTTTTTATTATCAGGTTGTGATGAACAGTCTCTTGGTATTGCATCTCATCTTACTGGTTGTAATCTCTCTCATAATGAGTGGAGTTGTTCTCATATCTCTCTAGTAAGCATACTTTGTCTATCTAATGCTTGTTCGATTGGTGTTGTTCTAACTTGTCCTTCTCCTTGTGTACATAAATCTGATATTTTTACTTCATTATTTTCATTCTTAAAATAATCTTGATTTATTCCTGTTTTATTGTTTTCTGTCATAATATTATTTATTAAATAACCAAGTAATAGCTTTAACCGCCCACATCTGAGCTCCTTGAGCCTCTGTAATAGCGATAGAGATTAATCTTTTTTGCTCTCCATCTTCTGTTGCTGACCTTACATCATTTAAATGATTTATAATTTCAGCATATCTTGTTTTTATAAGATGAACTTCGTCATCATTACTTGGATTAAAGGTAATTCCAACCGCTTTTTCACCATACGATAATTCTCTATCTGCCATAATATTCAAAAATTAAAAAATATAAATCTGTTTTATTTCGGTCTGCAGCTGACCGCTAAATTATGTTTTAATATTCTTGTCATCAAATTTTACATCAACTTCTTGATAACTTGATATCAATATACTCAAAAACGCTGACATTGTGAGTCAAAGTTTTGCCGATTCGGTTTTTGTCTTGTTATAATTCGACTCCAATAGCTTTACTTGGAATGGAATTCTTTTTTCTGGAATAGACATTTTATTATGTTTAGGGAATTATTATTTTATATATTACTATTATTTTCTAATAGACCAAATAAATCATCCAGCAGTAACAGTCACTCATTTAATATTCTGAGAGATACTAGATTTAGATACCCCTGTGACCTCAAAAGCATGAGGAGCATTTATAAAACTTCATACAACCTCTCCAGATTTATTTTTCTGAAGCAATTTATGATTGTCAGGAACAGTATGATTCCCTAATACTTGTGACCCAGATTCTCCTTTGAGTTCTGATACGATTTGTTTGATGAGCATTGGTTTAAGTTCAGCGATTACTTCTTCCTTGATATCCTTTTTTATCTGTAGCAATAATTTTGGATCTATTTTTCACATATCCTTTTCCTCTTTTGGATTATAAACGTCATCACTCGTAAGTTTGAAATTTAGAATAGTTCAAGGAAACATCTCCTCTAGTCTCTCAGATCTTAATTTTATATTCCCATCAACCATCTTTGTGAGCTCAGGAAAAACATCAAAATACAACATTGGTAAGTTTAATTTATCTGGTCCTTTCGTTTCATCCCAATTATTAAATGTAATCTTAGAATCTCTGAATCAACTAATTTGTCATGGATCTAAAATCTTAGTCCTCAAAATTCAATTTACCTCGAGAGAAATATCTTGACCAGCCCATGTATATGATTTTGATTTGTATATCATTTTTATTATTTATTATTTAAATTTTTTAAATGGATGCTCTTCTTGAAATTCTCTCGGGACATCTGGCATTTTTGGGATTGTGGAAGAATCTATAGCTTTGTCTTTTCATAATTCTTTTTCAGCCATATCATATAATCTTCTCGAGACAATTATTCTTCAATCGTACATTTCTAAATAATCAATTAAATAAGTATGTCCTCAGTATAGTCGAAAATATTTTTATTGCAAGTTTATTTTAACTATTCTTTAACTATTTTTAAACTATTGATTAGGGATGGCTTAAAATAGGGGTATCGGTAAATTTTTCTGGGGAAATTTTTTAGGTATAATTGTAAATGGCAAAACCATTTGTTGAAAATTGTAGATCTGTGTAATGGGGTCTTACCCCACCCCCCTGAAAACTTTTGTATGCTATACCCTTACAGGTATCATAGTACATATGATTCATTGTCAATACTTAGCCTATATGTTTAGATCCTTATATCATTCAGCAATGATGGGGATGTTCTTTACTAATTCTACGGAGGGGGTATCAGTAGACTAGCCATAGCGTAGAGCTTAAACTATTCTTAAACTATTCTTAAACTTTTGCATATAGATATCAGAGAGTTATCTATATGTTACTTAGTTTTATATAGATGCTTTCTATTTATCTATATGATAATATATATCATACAACATACCATTAACTATTCTTAAACTATTCTTAAACTTTCAAAGATACTATCAATTAAAAAAAGCCTAGTCTTTCTAAACAATTCACATTATACAGGTATTGACAAAGTTTATCATGCAATAACTTAAACACAAAAGGCACAGAAAAAAAAGTAAAATATAGATAAATATCAATTATCTATATGAAACGTCCAAAAAGAGACGTTACATATAGCAAACACTAGTATTATCTATATGTAACTGCACATTTTCCCTAGGGGTGTACATGTAATTCTTTAAAACCATGTACACTTTAACTATTCTTTAACTATTTTTAAACTATATATAATATACAATAAACATTATAGACTCAATATATAAATATTACTTAGTATTGTATAGATAATTTATACAGTATATATATAATAAGTATCTTTAAAACATAAATAATTAAAAGTAAATAGTAAATAATAATTATATTAACTTTTCTTTAACTTTACTAAATATATATTAATTCCTCCATTTATGGCTTATCTAAAGCAAAGACAAGTATATAAATAATCATTATAATATACCACTTTAACTATTCTTTAACTTTCTTTGAACTTTCTTTTGACATTAAGAAATATAAGAATATACTAAGGTTATCAAATTAGGAACTAAAGCAAAGTAATAGTCTTATAAGACTTTCAGGAACTAACGAGATAATTTAATTGATATATATAAGCAGGCTACCAAGCAATCATATATATTAAAAAACTATATCTTTCTAAACAAAACTAAAATGAACAATACATATAATATAGACATGACAAAATATAATACAGACCTAGCGATGACTTGTAGAAGTGGAATAAGTTTTTCTCCAGAAAAGCGGGGAGCGTATCAAATAAAAACTGAGACTAAATATTTAATTGATTGTAAAGATGAGCTTTTTAAACTAGTAAAGGAAGACACAGAAATAAAACTATATAATGAAGTAATGGATTATTTCATTAATAGGTACATTGAAAAATTAAACGAGTGTAACCAAGCTATGAGCGGTTGCGTATCCTCTATGATCGCGTGACCTGCTAACTTCAAACCAAATAGAAGGGCAAATGATAGCTATGACAAAAGAATCAACGAGCTTACAGAAATATTTGAAACGAGTAAAACATATTTTACGAGACGACTTAAGAAATTGAGAACGCAGGAAGCAGGGGGAGAACTCGCACAAAAAATCGCTGAACTCGAAAAGCTACAAACAAAGCAAGACAACATGAAAGCAATAAATAAAATTTTCTCATCTAAAAAGATAAGCAACGAGGATAAAATCTCACAATGTAGAGAACTAAAAGATTTACCTATTAATTTAATTGAGGAATTAAAAATAGTCTTATCTAATAAAGAAGAGATGACAAGCTTAAGAGTTTTTGGAGGATGTACACTAACAAACAACAACGCAAAAATCAAAGCAAGACAATCGTATATAAACAGACAAGAAAAAATCGCACAACGAATCGAAGACAAGGGGGCAATTACTAAGTTTGAATATAGGGGCGGGGAAATCGTGCAAGATCTTGAGAGTCAAAGAATCAATATATTATTTGATGGAAAACCATCACAAGAAATAATCAACGAGGTAAAATCTCATGGCTTCAAGTGGTCTCCTAGATTCTCACAATGGACTCGAAAGCTAACTCCTAACGCAGTTTATTCAGTAAGAAGAATGCTACAGGCGGTATAATCCTTTCTAACCAAACTTTATTTACAATTAAAAACTTATGAAAAATCAAAACGAAATTATAGAAGAGGGTATGAAAAATAATGATATCGAGCTAACAAAAGCCGAGGGAATCACGCAAGAGATAGCCGAACAAATAAGATATAGGCTACACGATGACAATTTTATTTTTATGTAATATATAAACATGAGATATATAAAACTATGAGCATTACTAAATAGATGTAAAGCTAATTCAAGAACATACTATAATCTATGAGATGAAGAAAAAAGAGATTTTAGAAAACAATATAATCACTTAAATAAAAATAAAGAATTATCTTTACTATGGAGTAGTGGAAGTGAAAAAAAATTTCAAAGGAAACTATCTAGCGATCATATGGATTACGTAGCAAAACAAAGAGCTATGGGATATTTGAATTATATTATCAATTAATCTTTCTAAACAATGAAAAAAGTATACGTAACAGAAAAAGAAGCAAAAAATCTGATAGAAAAAGAAATAAATATTTTATCATGAAGTGCTGATTTACAGGATATAAAGCGGAAAGATTCTCTTTCTTCTTATATAGTAGAGTGAATTTTCACAGAGTGAACTAATTTTATAAGGCTATATGAACAAGATATTGACTTATTTAGTTTAAGAGATACGCACGAAGCAATCAGATCTGTATTGACTGAGCATAATTTTGAGGAATACGGCGACTGTATAATCGATGAGATTTGTGTAGCGGTATGAATACCAGGAACAACAGAATACTATATAGAATGAGAATAAAAATAATTATATTATCAATTAATCTTTCTAAACAATGGAAAAAACATTATACATTATCACTTTCAATAGTGGATCAGAATATAGAGTATATTCTGAAAACAAGACTCAAGAAGATAAATTATTGAGAGATATTGACGCTATCAAAGAGGATATAAAAAGTGTTAATACAATCAATTGACTACATAGCCAAAAAGACTTTGCAAATATGCTAAGAGTTATGAATGGGAAAAACTGACCATTTTTTGAAAAACTAAACGTACACAATCCACAACACAAAAGACCTTTATAATTTAATATAAAAAAATATTATGATACAAATAGAAAACATAAAGCTAAATAAAGACAATCTAGTATATAAAATATGAGGGAAGGAATATATTTTTAATATGGATGTAGATATTATAAAGTTTTTTGAAAACTATAGAGTTAGTTTATATGATTTAGTTATCACAGAAAAAGGAATGAAGTGAGACAATACTTTTAATGAATTATTTAAGGAGGTAAGAAAAATGACTGGTAATTGATATCAAGAAGTAAGAATATATGAGTATGAAAATTATATACTGAATGAGCGTGAAATTAGACAAAGAATAAAACAAGTATATAATATGCAATATCAACATCTAGAGTTTTATATCATAGATTTAGCGATACCAAAAACATGATATTTGAAAGAGAGATTTAATATATATGGAAATTTTCATGGAGATAACATACATAAGTATGATAGCCCTGCGGTAATAGAAAATCTAAAAACCTGAAAAAGAAGAATCGAACAACCTGAATACTATGATAATTTTAATTTATCATACTACCAATTACCAAACAACAAGATATCAAGAGGAACAATGAATAATTTATTTAATGATATTGAAGATTTATATATAAATAATTAATATAATTATGAAAACAAGAAAAAAAATGAGTGTAGCAGAGCAATATATTTTATGAGTATGGAAAGATATAAAATGTAAAACAAGTGATTGTTATACTATTGAGGTGCTGACTGATAATAATGACGAGCTTCAATATACTACATACACAACCAACGGGAACTTTTGACCGCAGTGAATATGTATGGCTGAAAAAAATTTCGATAGACATGATAGTAAATATAAGGAGCTTATAAATATCCCTTACTCGATATATCAAGCAGTCTTTCTAAACAAAATATTTTAATTATTTATTATAAGACCATGAAAACTTACAACAAAACAATCTACCTAGAAATCCTAGCTTATGTAACAGCTTATATTTGCGATCAAGTCAATGAGGACTTAAGAATTGACTTAAGTAAGAGTATAGATGATACAGGGTTTGCTATAATCTCTCAGAGCCTAGAGTGAGGAATCAATGTACAAATAGAAGACGAAGACTTTAATAATGTAGACTGATGAGGTATGTGTAGCATGCATGACCTTTGGGAATCTACAGAATGAATACATGATGACAATCCGTTCTTTGCAATGCTATGAGAGAATATAAGGAATAATCAACGATCAGAATTATCTCATATAATCCAAAGAAAAACAGAATTTATTTATGACCTCGCTTGTTGCGAGAGATAACCCAAAAAATATTATGACTAAATTAACAGAAAAAATAGAGGAAACTAAATTTAATTTTATCAATGAGGAAATAGAAACAGACTTATTAAATAAGAGATTTGATGACAAAAAATCTTTTAAAGAATATGTGAAATCAAATTATAAAATTGAGTTATCACAAACTCCAACCTCTTGAATGATATCAGACTTCTCTTATATGTGAGGAATCAATAAAGAGTGGGGATATGTAGATATACATTATTTAGTTTGACATAAGGGGTTAATGGTAACTGAGGTTAATGTAAGCAGTGAATAATTTAATTGATAACTAAAAACCTATGTGAAGCTTATCATATTCAGAAGAACAAGCTAGTGAATTTTGTGAAATATCTTATAGGATAGGGATGTCAGATTTTAGGATGGATACAGATTTATTCGAGATGTTAGCCGAGGATGTAATACATTTTGTAATACACTTGATGCATGAGTCCTCAGAGAATACAAGTTTACTTGATGCAGTCCAACATAACATTGATGACGGAAGCATACAAGGGATTTGGGATAACTGGTGCGAACACTATGCAGAATTTAAATAATTTTATTTACAATCAAAAAACATTATGAAAGATTGGTGAAAGATTGCATGAATAAATGCAAGGAACTACAAAAAAAGAGAGATGACATACTATCAACAGATAAGATATTTAAACAAGGTAATATTGTTTCAATATGGTGCGATGTGAGGAATGCTTATATTTTTAATTATAATACTAATACTATGAAAAATTTAACAAAAGAACAACTTAGGGAACTTATTGACGGAGATATCAATGCAATGTTTTATCTTGTATCAACCAAAGGAATATTTGGAGAGGAGGATGTAGATGTTTTAATTGATGCTATATTTACTAAAATAAATAATTCATAATCCTTTCTAAACATGTTTCGAGGTAATCTAGAGGAGATGAGGGCAGAGATAGGGAGGATAGTATGATGAAAAAATGTATGAGATATAAAATCATTTATCAAAAATAACTCTCAACAATTTGTTTATATAAAAAATAATCAAATCAGAACATGGAATAAAAAATTTGTTAGAAACTTTAATCTACATTTTATCAAAACAAATAAACACTGAGTAACTAGGAAGTTATTGATATTGCTTAGAGAGATTGATAAAAATAAGGAGAAGTGTAAGGAGAATAATTTTTATAAAAAATAATTCTATGAAAATAAAATGTAAATGCTGAATGTTTACTTGTAAAACTGTACTTTGAAGATCATATTGTTGGATCTGTTACAAAATGACATGGCAATATAAAATCAAGACAATAGTTTATAATCTTTTCAGATAATGGAATACACAAAAACATCACTAATGAAAGCTATTCACAAGCTCACAGACTACACTTATGCTCAGATCGAGGCAAAGTATAACGAAACCTTTAATAAACATCCTCAGCAGGCTAAATACTATGCGAGGAAAGCAGGGATAAGAGTTTTACAATGATGGCTTACATCACTCCGAGAACCCTCAGAGGAGGAATTGCATGAGCAAGCAATGCAAGATATCGAAGACGAGCAGTCAAATGCAGGAATCAATTACCATAAAAACCACGAACTTAATATATAAAATCCACCCATGAAAAAATCAAAAATTACTCCCGCAAAGTTCGAAGCATTAGACAAACAAAAACCTATACTCGAAAAGAAGTTTGGTAAACCAGTATTCATTGATATAAAAAAAGAGAAGCTTTATATCATTGATGACAGAGGGAATGTAGAATATGTATTCTAATAAAATAGAAAAAATGAAAATTAAACTTGAATGTAGTCAGCATTTCAACAAGAGAATAAAAGAAAGAAATATTAATTATGATAAAATGCTAGCTAACATTAGAAAATATTTTAAAAGTGTTAAATATAATATACATACAAAAACATTATTCTTTGATTGCCCTTCTTATCTTGTATTAGTTCGGAACAAAATCCTAGTAACAATTTATCATAAGGATGAAATAACTAGGCAGAAAAGAATATTCCTAAATCTATATAGCCCGAAGTCATATACAAAAAAATGCCTAAAGAAATATTTTTTTTCAAATATAACACTTAATGAATTTAGGGCTATAAGAAATGATCACATTATACTAAATCCGACAGAAAAATAATTTATTTTTATAATCATAATATATTATGTGAATGCTTGACATGGAAAGAGATATAGGATATGAAATCAATAACCTTATCCAAGAAAAGTACTGAGTGAACTATGTTACATGTGGGCATTGCTGAAATATATTTAATCATCCAGTAGGTCATGAATGATATATATCTTGCCCATGATGTAAACAAGAAATGGAGCAATGCGATTGCCCCGATTTATTTATATAATCTTTCTAAACATGTGAGATATGGCAGACATGCAAATCGAGTGAGAGATAGATTGATCTATCGGCACCAACGGAGAATACTTATGACACAACCACAAAGAAGAACGAAAAAAGAAACGATGGGCGAATCATGAATTTAGTAAAGCTCTACTGAAAGAAAAATGATACTACTTCAAAGAAAGACCCAACTCACATTTCATTATATGAGATTATCATTTTTGGGGGACGACTTGAAAATTCGTACATATAAAAACAAAAAAAGAGTGAAGATGAGTTTATAATTTAATAAAAACCCTAGAATGAAAAAAATAGTGAAATGCATGGCTAGGATTAAAGAGTTACAGGATTCTGTACACCTTACTCCAAGTGGACAAATCAAAGTATTAAATAAAAAAGTGTAAAAAAGTTTTGACTTTTGAGAAAAAATGTATATCCTAAGGATAGACTCAGTTACACAGTCTACAATTATTTTATAGCTATAACCATATACAGCTTATGACAGTCGAGACAAATAAAGCAACTTCAAATCCTTACGGAGATGAAAACCAAGTTAGTGCAGGATGGATGAAATTTGATACTCCTTGAAACGCAATTAAAGGAACTATCGTAGACATCTTTATAAAAAAATGAGATGGAGACTTCTCAGATCAAAAAGTATTCGCTCTTGATAATGCATCACTTGATGTTGCAGATATCGAACTCGAAGGAAAAGGTGCTGATGCAGTGGCAACAATCAAATGAGTAAAAGACTCTGTACCTACTGGACTAACAAACACTCCAATTAAAACTACGAGTGATTATCTTATGAGAATGACAAAAGAATTTAAACTATGAGATATAGTAGGATTCGTTTTCACTCATGAAATTCCAACAAAACTTAACCCAGCAAAATCAATTAAGGTTTTCAAAATCGGAACTGATGAGGAATGGTTATCCAAAAACTCTAATTCTTACAAAGAAGAATCAGCAGTAAATGATGAAGAAATTTCTGTTGAAGATATTCCTTTCTAAACAAATATCATGAGCTAATCTCAGCTCGCCTGAATACATGCCAAGAGCGATACTTTAAGATATCTAAAAGCATCTGGTAAAAATGTGGAGTACATAGAAACACACAGGCATCCATCGGGTAGATGAAGTTAAGAGCTTCCCTCGATAATATTAGGCAACTTCGGTTGCCCTATATTTTACTAAAACATTGACAATTAGAAAAATAACAATTAAAAACCATCCATGTCAAAAATAGAAATCCAAAGAACTGAAGCTATTCCTTTTAGGGAGGTTGATTGAACGATAATGCAAATGAAGCAATATGAGGTTACAGTCAAAGTTACCCAAGGTGAATGAGAGACAGTTGAACAAATAGAAAAAGAATTAGATATTGTGTTTGAGAGAAACATCACGAAGACCTTGGGTAGTGATCCGATTTATCAAAAACAGAAAAGACAATTGAATTTCTTAGTCGAGCAATTGAAGGAAGTAGCCCCAACAAAGGCTAGGGAAATTATTTTATCCGCTAAAAAGCTATAAGATAGGTAAAAATATCTTAATTTAATTATATAATCTTTCTAAACACATGAATACAGAATTAGATTTATTTCATCCTAAGAAAGCAGAGCTAAAGAAAATGGCTAGTGATTTTGATGGGCTAAAAATAGCATGAATAGAAGACAAAAAATGACTTGATGTGGTACATAAGGCAGAAATGGAATTAAAAAAAGCTAGAGTATCTATCACTAAAATCTGTAAAGATTACACTTCTCAGTTTGATCAAAAGAAAAAAGATGCATGGGAAATTAGGGATGAGTTTCTAGGAATAATCACTCCTATCGAAGATCAATTAAAAAGTGAGAAACTTAGGATAGAGAACGAGAAAAAAGAAATTGAGGAGGAAAATAATAGGAAAAGAACGGCTTTAATACAAAGTAGGGTGAATGAATTATCTCAATATAATTATACTTATGTGGGATTAACCTCATTATATGATTTATCTAATGATGATTATAAAATCTTATTAGATGATCGAAAAGAAATCTTTGATTGAATCGAAGTCAGGAGATTAGCTAATGAAAAGATTGAAGCCGATAAAATTGAGGCAGATAGATTAAAAAAAGAAGAAGATCAAAGAAAAATAGATGAAGATCAGAGAAAAATAGCAGCTGACCAAAAAAAGATAGCCGAGGATCAGAGAAAAATAGCAGCTGACCAAAAAGAAGTAGAGGATCATCGTAAAAAAATAGCAGATGATAAACTAAGGAAAGAAGAAAGGGATGCAGAGGATAGGCGAACTAAGGAAACAGAGGCTCGAGTTAAAAGGGAAACAGAGGCTAGGATAAGAAAAGAAGAACTAGAAAAAATTGGGAAAGAAAAAAAGGATCAAGAGTTATTGGAAAAGAAAAAGAAATATCAGAAATTCCTATCTGATAACGAGTGAAAATATGATAAGATCATAACATGAGAACGAACAGTAACCTTGTATAAGGTAGTTTCTAAATTTAATTTTTAAAATATACACATGAACAACGCAGCAGACAAAGCATACTTCGCTGATACTACAGCAATAAGTAACTCTCAATTGAGAACATTCGTATCATATAATAAATATGGTCAAAGACTTCTTACTCCAGATGATTACATGGCAGAACATGTAGACAAGGCAGTACAATTTATAGCAACTGACCCAGTAATTCTAGGGAAGATTGTAGATCAATACTTCGATGGAACAGGGGAAGATGTTTGGAAAAACTATATCCCAGTAGCAAGAAGAGGGGGGAAAGAGATTCAAAAAATCATTGATCAAAGAATAGAAGACGAAGGAGTACATAACATAGAAGATGAAGCTGAGTTAATAAAAGCAAAAGATAAGATAGTAGAAGAAATCAATGAAAACTACATGGAAATCACTCTCGGGATGAAAGCTGATGCTGAACAAATGATTGCGAGAGGTAAATCATTTAGAAAATTCAAGAACTTCTTACAAGCTGAAGGGACGGAAGCTCAAACTCAACTAAGATGTGAAGTAGAAATTACTGACCCAACTACTGGTGAAGTAAGAAGCATTAAGATGAAAGGTAAACCAGATTTCACTAATGATAAACAAAAACTAATCGTGGATCTCAAGACAACAGGGTCAAGAGATATGATCATTGATGAGTTACAATTCAGAGGTGAGCCAAAACTTACAGCGAATTACATCAGACAATTATCTATCTACAATAAAATGAGTGGTGGTGATAATGATGGAGCGCTCGCATTAGTTACAGCAACTGGAGTGAAATGGATCTTCATACCAAACGAATATCTTGTTGCAGCTTGGGAGATTCTAGAAAAAGATGTACTTGAACTAGATGGATTCCTAAAAGACCCCGACTCAATTGATGAATCAATCTTTAAATATGATGAATCTCTGGATAACTTATCTCTGTAACCCCATATATATTATGGCATTAAAAAAAAGTTTGAAAATACTCCTAGATAAGAAGAAATATAGGGATGAAATAGAGCAATATAAAAAAGAAAACGAAGTTCTTCTTGATATAGTGGAACGCACTATTGTTATTATTGAAAGTTACAGATCTATGTCACAATTAAATGAGAAGATTATTTGATTGTATTATAAATATTCTAAGAGGGATCACCGAATTATTATTTCATTATGTATAATGCTATGAGTTGCATCAACAATACTAAGCTATTTCTTGCAGAACTTAAATTAAATAATCAGTTAAGAAATATGGAAAACTTCAAGGAGTTTCTGGATATTTTTCCAGATGCCTCTAAGGAGGAATTGCTCAAGGAAAACTCTGCATTGTACAGTATGGATTTTACAGACTTAATCGAGGAATATTATGAAGAATAATTGATTGATGCCAGATTTTATTATTGCGAATAAAGGAGCTTCTTCTTGAGATTATTCGACCATACATAGTAAAACTACTAATTGAAATGCTATCTCAGCTCAAAATATAAATGATTCAGTTGATGCTCTCAAGAAGATAGGTATGTATAAAAAGTCAGCATTCATTGTTGATGAAACTTTCTACAAGGAACTTACAAATATGTTCACTACAAAATACTCTAACAATACCTGAAGAGATAGACCGATGCAGTTATATGGATCTCCATTATATACTGCAGAGTTAATTTGAATAATGAGTATGGCAAAATTTTTATTAAAAGATAAGTTTGATGAAGTTCATATTATATGTAGGACGGAAATTATTACTATAGATAAAATATTTTTTAAGGCTATGTGAGATGAAACTAATAAAGACACAGCAAGTCTATAAAACAATTTTAATTCTTAATCCATTAATAACCTATGGATAAAATAACAATGGGGAGCGTTTTATTCTACGCTAACCTAGCAGAATACTCTATGATAGATCAAACTATGCAATTAGAGGCTAGAATAACAAAAGTTACTATCGTTGGAGTATTTGAATTCAAAGATGAAACAACTAAGTATATGTTTGATATTGGTCTTGCTAATATTAGATGTGAAGAAAAACAATTATTTGCGACTGAAGAGGAAGCAAGAGCCTATATTCAAGAAAAGATAGATATAATCCCAGTTCTTGTAGATATGCAAATTCCAGTGAGTGATGTACTTCAAGAGGTCGTTGAAGGTGCAGTTAATCAACAAGAAGAAACACAGACAACCAAAGATTAATAACTTATTCCATTCCTTTCTAAACAAATGCATTACGATAAAACCTGAACCTTTTTAACAAAAACAGAGTTCACGAAGATCCAGGGATCATTCGAACTAAAAAACGAAAAAAAAGAACAGGACAGAAGAATGTGATTGTGGGGGTGGCAAAAGTTACCTAATAAAATCCTACACTGGGAAGAGTTGAATTGATTCATCTCTATCCCATCAGGGTTAAGGGGTTTCTGGAACTTTGAGAGTCATTACTGAGAAATTGGTAAGGTTACTCATCCAGAGATAAAAAACTCGTTTAAGGGAAATGAATTGGATTTGAGGCAAGATGATGTAGTGAAATCACTATTAGCGAAAGATGTTTGATTCGGACATATCTCTACTGGAGTATGAAAGACTATGATTACTGCAAAGATAATCAAGGAAAAATCAGTAAAGACATTGATTGTAGTATCAGGAATCGAGCTCATGAATCAAATGAAGAACGATCTTGAAGAGATCTTCTGAGAAAAATATCCAACTATTAATGGTAAGACCTGAATAGTTAAGCAAATCCTTATTCCAGATGAACTATTGGAGAAAACAATAGATCAATGAGCTGTTCTACTGAGAGAGAAGGAATTATTATTTTTAACTGATGAGCAAAAGGAAATCGTTTGAGATTCAAAAACTCTTGGTTATAAAAATAAGTTTTTCAATCAGTGACAACTAAAATCTCTGAAGAAGTTAAAGAATAAAATCAAAAAATTTAAAGATCAAAGGGAATTTTACGAAGAAATAAACCACAAGAAGCTAGAAAAAATAATGATGAGTGATATTATTATCGCAAACATAGACACACTAGTAACACTTCCAAAGGAAGAATTCTTCGAAAAAATTGATCTCACTATAATGGATGAGGTAGACTCATACCTATCAGCCGATAGGAGAAGGGAAATGGTTTGGCAAAAGATAAATTCAAAATACATATACTGAGTTACTGGGACAATTCAATTGAACTATGTATCTGATAAAGTATTTGAGATGCATCTTGGTCCTAAGTCAGAACTATTGGAAAAACATTTTAGTCCGAGTATCTTCAAAGTCATGTCAGAATTTAGGTATCACCTAGATGATCTGAAGAAGTTCCACGAACTCAAGGAGGCGGTTTACTGAGACCATAGCCGAAACAATTTAATTATTAACACAATTGTTAAAACACTGTGAAAAAGTAAATGAGTAGTTTTCTCTGAATATATAGATCATGCTAAGATTTTAAAAGAAAAATTAGAGGACAAGTGAATAAAATGTTTTATGTTAATTGGTGAAATAAAAGACAAGGAGCGACTTGAGATAAAAAAACAATTAAAAGAATATGAATGAGTTTGTATATTAATAGGTTCTGTTAAAATCATTTGAAGATGATTTAACATCCCAGAGTTAAGTGTAGGATACCTGACTACTGTTGAGAAATTCAAGAGTAATATTGAGCAATACGTTTGAAGGATTATTAGGATATTCCCATGAAAGACATCATGTAGATGGTATGATTTCATAGATCCGTGATGCAAGATCTTACTAAATCAGAGTAAGGCTAGGTCATCTACATATAAAAAAGAATTCCCTAAGAGTTCTATGGAATTTTATGCTTAATAGGTAGGATATATTATAAACTATTCACATGAATATAACAACAGAAGAATATTTAGCAGATGTACAACTTGAGTTTTTTACCAAGACGATGGAGATTGAGGAGGACAAATATTATCGTACTCCCTGATCTATTAAGCAAGATATTCTCTCGTTGATGTCAGATTCTGATATTGCTATGATTATCTGAGAAAAAAGGAAAGAGTGGTGATGGATGGAATGAGAAAAAAAGTTAGCCATGAAATGATTAAGGTGAGACAATAGAAAGCTCGTAGAGTTATTATATTTGGATGACCAAGATAAGCTCAATAGACTAACAGGTGAAATGCAATATGCCCTGAGGTCTAGATCAGCTACTCCATGAAAATGATATACAGCTGAAGATCTTCAGAAGGCAAAAGACTCAATATCCATAGTGGATGTTATAGAAATTACTGCTGCAGTTAAGATAAAAAGCTCTTACCGATTAATAAAATGTCCTTTCCCAGCCCATAGAGATAAAACTCCCAGCATGAAAATTTACAAAAATACTAATAGTTTTTTCTGTCAATGATGTCATAAAGGATGAAGTCAGGTAGATTTTATAATGAACATGTCGCAATGCGATTTAGCTACAGCAATAGTCCAACTCATACAATTTTACAAACGATAAATGAAAAAGAAAGATCTGTACGAAAAATACAAGAAGGAAAAATGAATTAGAATTGTATGAAAGTATACCTTCTATGGATACCTCGATAAGTTGGGGTGATACGAGAAGACGATATCCTTTCTAAACAAACCAAAGAAAACAAAAAACTCAAAGGAGTGAACCTTTAAAAGAAAAAACATTCGAGAGATTCTAGATTTTGTGAAGCTATTCTCAATAGGAAAAGCTGCAAAAGAATACGACATCTCGGAGAGAACTATTTATAGATATATTAATAACAATAAAAAGTAACCATGAATAATTATACCAAAGGAAATATTAAATTTATTATCATTGCGGCATTAGTCGTAGGATTGGTAGCCACAGTATTCGCTGTATTCGAAAATCAAGATAGAAATCATCATCAAGAGATGAAGGATCAGTTAGCTGAATCGCTATCTAATCTGGACGAAGTAAGGGAGTCTGCTAGTAAGCAATCTGATATCGAGATCATTGGGCAGAATCTTAATCTTGCTAAAAGAAATGCAAAACAAAATCTAGAAGATATTGAGGCATTTAGATCTAAGATAGTTTTATTGGAAGCTAAATATGAGAATAACATTCTCTCTAAAAGATGTTTAGAATATCAGGTTGATAGCATGACTGACGATGAAGTGTATAGTACAGAATTCTGTTTTGATGATTCAAATCTTGAACTATTCAGAACAAAAAAATACTAGAGGTTGCGAGGGTTCGTCTTCCTTTAGTGAAACAAGAACCTGATAACCCTCCCGCCAAATCGGGGGGTGGTACAAAAGTTATCCATGAATGATGGGCGAAAGATGATGTGAGGCAGGATTACCTACAATATCTATTAGATAATTGAGGTGAGGATGCAATGAGAACATTTCTCGCAGAGAGTTGAACAATGGATCTCACTAGAAAAAGCTGATTAGTTTGATCTAACTGATATAGTGATTACGGAATGTGTCAAACTAATACTGGATATCATCCTTATGTTCTTCGATGAGAAGGATATGCATATGGGAGTGGAAAGTATTTCAAAGAATGGTTCTATAATCCATATAAACAAATGGACCACTGTATAAAAATGTTTAAGGGTGGAACTATATTCTACGCATTCAAACATAGGTTCGAGAGAACAAAAGCAATAAAAGTATTCTAACCAAAACTCATGAAAAAAATAATCCAATCAATTCTTATTATCCTTATATGATCTGGTGCAGTATTTGCATTCGATATGGAAAAAAAAGAGATACATACATATAGTATAGAGATATGTGAGTATAGAACTAATAATTCAACTCCATGATTATTAATATGGCACGAATGCCTTCAGGTAATTAAAGAGGAAATAGAAAAAGATCTATACGGAAAATGATCTACTTACGATAGTAACGAGATTGCCCAGAGAGTATGTGATTTTATATTTACAACTAAATATGACGATCCTACTAAGATGGAAGAATGTAGAACAAAGTATAATAATTTATTAAACTCATAAAAATATGTGATTCAAAGAATTTAATGATCATTTAGATGATATAAGACATGGGAGAGATCATGATAGAAATTTCATGAACTCAAGCAAAGCTCAACATATAGTAGATCTTCATAAGGCTCAAGAGTGATTAGAAGTTATTGATTCTCTAGAGAAATCTAATAATCATATGCGAGAGATGGATGTGATGCTTCGAGATAAGAATAATGAGATAACTAAGCAAAGAAAAATTATTGATGCTTATATTGAGAAGTTCGGAAAATATAAAGTCAGTCAGAAAAATGGCTTTAGCATGGATAAAGAAATAATTATACCGAATACTGATCATGAAATTTTCTATAATAAAGTATTTATCAATCCAGATTATCCTAGAGATCATGTAAATGATGGGAAGAAGATAAATGTATCCATTGATGTGGAGGATTCAGGATGGATTATTACTTCCAGAAAAGTTATGGATATAAAACCTAAAGTGGTATCTGATAATAAAAAGAAAAAATGATAGAAAAAACATTATTACCTCGAAGATGATGAAAGACTACTGCAGCAATACATAGAAGCAATAGTAGTTGAGCTCCAATAGTTTGTATGGATCAAAAAAGAGTTCATATTATTTTAAATATTGCGAGAGGGATGAATATCAAAATACCTGATCCAGTAGTAGCTCCAATAGACAATTGATACAATATTGATGCAGTTATTGTTGATGATGCTGAAGAGGTATTACAAAAGCTATTATGAAAAGAAATTATATTACTAACCATGAGTACATGAAAAACAAAATAGTTATCCTCGACACAGAGACTACTGATGTGACTCCAGAACCATGAATGATTCAACTTGGGTACATCGTATGTGATTTAGAATTCAATGAGCTTAAAAGAGAGAATCTCTTCTTTGATATCGGGGAAAAGAAAATAGATATTGGGGCGATGGCAATCCATCATATAACTCCAAAGATTCTCGAACAGAAATTATCTGAAGATACTCGAGATAATATGACTAAGAAATGATTAGCTCTCACTGATTTTGAAGATGCTTATCTTGTAGCTCATAATTCTCCATTCGATAAAAGAGCGCTTGAGGCAAATGGAATATTTACAGATGAAGATCAATGGATAGATACATATAAAATATCTTATGATATGTATACTGATGATGATATGAGGCATACCTTACAATATCTAAGATATTTCTTAGGATGTGAATTCTCTGAAACCATTGATGCTCATGATGCATTATCAGATGTCATTGTTCTTAAGTCTGTATTTGAGTTAATTTATGAAAAATACATGTCTAAGTGAACAGGAGGAAATCCATTTGAAGAATTTATTGAGGATACAAAGATTTGAATTGTACTGAGGACTTGGACCTTTGGGAAACACAAAGGAAGAACTTTTGCAGATACATATAAAACAGATTTCAAATACTTTGTTTGGTTGTATCAATCAAAACTAAACTCAGGACAAATCAATGATCCAGTATTTAATACTTTAAAATATTACCTAGAAAAGTAATATGGAAATTGAAGTAACATACAAAGTTTATAGATTTAGAATATGGGGGAAGAATTAATTCATTAGAAACTTAGAATATAATTATATTGAAGATGAAAAATAAAAGACCAGATATAGATGAATTCTTAATTGAGCTGAATAAATTTATTTCAGAACATTGAGATGTTTTATCTGAAGACGATGTCTTTGATTTCATGATACCATTCAAGACTGGAGTCCCTAGTTCATTTGGACCTAAGGACTCCTTCTTATTGGATTCGTTAATCCCCCATATAAACAAGTCTCATAAAATTAAATGATGACCAAGAACCCGAAGAGGAAGTAATTATCTCAGAAGGGTTGCATATAAGATCGCATACATTCAAGTGAAAGCTAATTCGTATACTGAAATATTCTCTAAGATTTTAACAGATAAATGACATAGTGAGTTTCAGATAAAAGGATTAGTGCTCAGGGATTTCTACAAAGAGTCGGAGTGAAAAGAATTTATTATCCCCGAAGATTATTGATCGATTAACTTTGATAGGTATTTCTTGTGAGGTTATGATATAATCAAATAACGGAATATGTATAAAGAATTAGATAATGAAAGAATATAAAATGACCCTAATGGAAAAACTGACCGATGTGCAATGGCGTAGATTCCACCATCTCTTTGAACCTATTTGTTCCTTTCATGTAAGGTACGAATGAGAAATATGCTTAAGTGAATATCATATAACTAATAAAGACTAATGAAAACAATAGAAATACCAATAGCTTGGATAGAAAGGTTACAAGATTATATAGATAAGGTAGAAGATGATTATATACAGAGTGTATCAGTACATAGTTTAATATGATATCTAAAGAGTATAGATTCCTTAACTAAAATACAATGAAAACAATAGAAAAGACAATAAGCTTTGAAACAAGCAAGCATATACAGAGTGTGAATAGGAAAATAATATGAAGAGCTGTTATGAATGTGGGAGAGAAGTATTCAAAGCTAACAATATTGAAGGAGGTGGCTAATACTCATACATCACGTATGTTTCTATGTGAATGTGAGTGTTGAAACAAGGCAGAAGTATCCATAAATAATTTAAGACAGCTTAGAACTAAATCGTGCTGATGTCTAGTTGCTGTAGGCAATATTAAAACAAATAAAACACACTGATTGAATTGAAGTAGGATACACTCAATATTTTATAATATGCTAGCTAGATGTAATAATCCCAAAAGTAACAGATTCAATCATTATTGATGAAGGGGTATTAAATGTTTGTGGAATAAATTCGAGGATTTTCATGAGGATATGAAAGATACATATAGCGATAATTTGCAAATTGATAGAATAGATGTAAATTGAAATTATTGTAAAGAAAATTGCAGATGGGCAGACTCAACAACACAAGCTAGAAATAAAAGAAATAATGTTTTGTATAAATGAAAGACATTAGCCGAAATGAGAGAACAATATAATATTTCTAAGTGAGCTTTTGACTATATGAGGTATACGAAAAAGATGCCACTTGAAGATATATTTCTGTCGTATGCCACTATACCTATATGACAACGATTTACTTAAATAGCCTCTAACAGTCTCCAAGGCTAAATTTATAATGGAGATATAGAAAATATGAACAAACATAAACAAGAAAACATAGAACTACTATCTGAGTACATGGATAAGACATCGGCAAAATGATGCTTGTTCTTTAGATGTAGTAATGAAAATTGGTCTAAGAATCCTTATTATCAAATACACGATGACTTTCAATTACTCAATGAAGATAGAGATGATAACTTTTCTCACAGAGACTGGGGGGTTCTATGACACCACGATATAACAGCATTGTTTAAAATACCGAACCTACATGTATTAAGAACTGATGATGAATATATATATTTACAATATTGAGAGTATGGTAAGGAATTTGAAATCCCAAACAAACCTCTCAACTTATACACAGAACAAGAATACAGGGAAGTAAATATAATTATTAAAGAACTACTTAAATAGACTAGCTACTCACTGGATAGTATAATTATAGTGAGGGAATTGAGAAATAAGATGAAATATTGAATAATGTCATCATATACTGGAAAAGTGTTTATATGAAAACTAAATAAGAAGTGAAATATGTTTTTAGATAAGCATCAAGTAAGTGATGATGAAATAATGGGTTTTGTTATTACTTATTTAAAATCTAGATTAACAGGAGACAGTAATTCTATTGATATAGGAATGAATTGAAAAGAGATTATGGAAGTTAATTTTAAATAAACGGCTAACACCTTGCGTATTGACGGTGTGATAGATTATGAATTATGAAAAATATTTGGATTATGATTTGATTAGTATTCTTACTAACAAGTTGTTGAACTGAAATGACATTAGAGGAAAGAAAAGAATATACAAAACAGTTAGAAATAAGGGCACAAATATCTAAAAATAATAAAGATGCAGTGGCAAACGATATGTGAAAATACTATATATGATGTGAGAGTATATGTACTCCTTGATGGTCAGCAGATAGTAGAACATTATGTATCACTGGCTGTATAAACTCCCTACGAAGTACAGAAGATTAACACCTCGCCCACCCTATGCGATTTATATAGGGGTTAGTAAAGAAATTATTATGACAAAATTTGTATGACAATTAGCAACAAAAGATAAATACGGATATGATAGAATGTTGTGAGTAAGAGCTGAACTTGATTTAGGTCTACTAGAAGAGGATATTCTACCGAAGAAGAAAAAGTGAATATCAGATAAGGAAATGCTAGAATCAATACTAGAGGATAACTTTAAACCTTTTATTGAAGCAAATAAGGCTAAATGAATAGATACATATGTAGTTTATTACACTGATGACACAGAAGACTAAATAAACCTACCCTATAGCTATGAGGTTATACAGCTATGATAATTAAAATGAATATTATGAGTGAAGAAGAAAAAATACAAATTATATCTGACTTTATGTTAGATGAAGAAAATCTCAGTAAGACTTTGGAAATGTTTATGTTAGCACTTTGTAAAATATCGAATGATACACAAGCTGGTACACTTACAATGAGTCAAGAATATACTAAGCTATGAAAGACTTGAACATTGACATATGAACTTACTTAACCTCTTATAGGAGATAATAAAACTTAACAAAACAACCAACCATGATAATATTTGACTGAACAGCAGAAGAATTAAAAGAACTTGAAAAGGATATAGAAAAGAATTGAATACCTGCATGAATAAATATGAGATAATAACACTTAACAAATAGAATGATTATGTGAAAGGAATTTAGTAACTCAACAAATATGTTATGATTAGATAAAGATTATGATATGGAGAAAATGAGCAGGTACTGGAGTATTATATGATCTATAAAAATAGACAACATGATAGATAATACAGACTTATGTATTGCTGGTCAGGAATATGAGAGATTATTAGAACTAGAGGTTCAAAAGTTGATGCGAAAGTGAATATCAATTCCAGCACCTAAAAAATAATTAAATAGACTCATAACACTCTCCCGAGTCTTTACTATATAGGGAGGGTAACAAACAACTATGAAAACCATAAAACAATATTTTAAATCAAGCTCAAAGAGAAGTAGATTATATATATTCTCAGTAATACTGTTTTCTGCGTGGGTATGACTTAATATCTGATTATTCATTACCATTTTCAGCATTAACTAAACAACTATGAAACCAATAGACAAATTAAAAGAATTACTATGTACTGTGAAAGAGATAGAGGAGGATTTGATGGAGCTTAGACTGTGATGTAAACTATTAAATAAAAAAAGTTGAGATATATTAACATATATATGATGATTTGATGTTTTAGTACATAATGCAGTTGCTTGAAAATATAATTCTTATGATGAGTTAAAGAGCAGGTGTGAAATACTATGAAACCACCCCCAAGAACGTCACTTGAGAATGTATATACAAGCGAGAATAAATAAGTTATTTATGATATTATGAAATGGGGACTTCATAGAATGTAATCATCATAAAGATAATCACTTCAATAATCCTAAGTACATATTTAAAGAGCTTATTACAACATTAGACAACACCAAAGACTTCCACCTCCAAGACGACAAGGTTATACAACAAATACTAGACTTTTTACAAGCTAATAAATAGACAATGACAAAGCATGAGACTTTAAAAGAAATGTGTGACTTGATAGGGCATAAACCAAAGTATATGTACGACTGAGTACACTATATAGATTACTCCCATATGACAGACACAGGTGCATTCCGTGTTGTAGATGTAAGAGAGATTATACACACTCCAGAGTTTCGTAAAGCATTCATTACATATTATTCAGACTATATGTGATATATGTATCAATCTGATGCAGAAGATGTCTTTGCTATTGTTATTGAATGGCTAGATGACCCAGTAACTTATTTAGCTAACCTACTATGACTATGACAGAAGAACTAAAAGAACTAAAAGAACTATATGAAGCAGTAGCAGATAAGACATTGAGCTTTGGTTGTAAGGTATTATATAATTTTCAATCTAAAGATATGTGAGACGAAAGTACTGTATGAAAATATATATCATATAACTGAGATTATTATTCTATACAATCACCATATTGAAAACACGGATTAAAGGGTTGATTTGAAATCCTCTGACACGACATCCATATAGGGCATTGCTATGCTTGGTTAAAAGAACAAGAATTTTATTATGATACATGTTGAGAGTGTTGCATGCCTGATGTATTAAATAAACTATACAAAAACAAACGAGAGAATATAGAACACCCAGATAATAAAGAAGCACTCGCTTATATGAGTAATTTAATTAGTAATAAATAAAGATGAAAAATAAATATACTAAGACATTACAAGGATACAAAGTCTACTTGATAAAGAATAATTAAATAAACATTTGCCTTTTAGTTTTTATGACTATACTGAGGATTATACTTTTTAATAAAAACAGACCTATGTGATATGCAAACAAACTACTCTTAAGGGTAAGGAAGGATAAGAATGGATGGTTTAATTTTTCAAAGGGAAACATGAGAGTTCAATTATGTGGAGATACTAGGAGGGATTGATTCTTCCTTACTCAATACGCTGAAAAGTTAGGTAAAAAACATTTCATGAAAGACTTTACTGAAATACTTTCAGCAATGGAGTCGGATGGAAATAAGCCAATCTTCACCTTGTACGAATTACCAGAAATTATTAATGGTAGAATAGGGGACTCTAAATAAATTATCCTTAACTGAAGTTTTTATGAATACAATATGAAGGTTTACAATCAACCCAGATTCTAAAAAATCTTCATTAATCTCTGATGAGAGCCAATTTATAGATGAGTTATGATTATCAAAAGATATTTGATATGAGTTTCCTCATTATTATTCTGACACAATAGTGACTGGATATAGAGCAGCGATCATAGAGGTTGAGGAGATTAATATAGATTACATAAAATGAATATATGACATAACTCCGAATCATATATACTGATACAAAATAAAGAAACATCTCGTTTTTTATTTTAAGAAAAGTCTAAATAAATTCGATTATGAAAGAACTACTAAGGCATTGGCGTTCATTTATGATTGAATCTCAATAGATTATCATTTCTACCCAGAAAACTGAGTCACTACTGATTTCTCTTCTGATGATATTAATGAGAAGCTAACAGAAATATGTACCAAAATATATTTCTATAAAGATCAGCGTAGTGCCTATCAGCAAACTTTTACGATCGCTGAGTATGATAAATACCTCGAGGCAGATGATCTCCCTATCAAAGAAGTAATTCAAGCCTTATACAAGAAAGACCTTCTTACTATAGAGGACCTGAAACAAGGAATAGATGAAAAACATAACATACACAAAGACTACGGACATTCTTTTGAACTGGTAAATAAATACTATGGATCAATAGAGAAGGCAAAGAAATTTTTTCACGATTCATTTGAAATTGAATTTGAAGATATTAATTCTTTTGACTACACTAAATCAAAAGATGGGACTGTTATCACAGAAGGAGAAGCACTCTTTCTAAACAATTTAGGATATTTTACTCTCGATGCATCAGGAAATATAAAAAAACTTACAGACTTCTATGTTAAGGTTCACGCTAAGATTGTATGAAATGATTGAAAACATCATTTTATTGTAAGTCTAGTTAATGAATCCGAGGGGATTGAAACTAAAAAAATAATCTGGGAGAATAAAACATCTAGCGGTACATTCTCAGACTTCATACAATCATACTGACCATATCATTACTATGGTACAGCTCCGTTCATTAAAGAATTACATAAACAGATCTCTACGACCAAGCAAATGCCTGAAATTCAACAAGTTGTTTGATTCGGTCACCATAAAGACCACAATATAATTATATTCAAAAACTGAGTGTGGGACATAAAGGAGAGACTTTTCACTAATAAGAGAAATATTGATGATGATTTCTATTATAATTACGATAGCTCTGGATATTGGGTTACAGATAAACAAGGAAATAACCTATCAGATATATTAACTGATTCAGTTCCTGCTTTAAACCTAGATCGAGTTGTTGAGTTAGAAGATGTACTTAATTTTATGTCAGACCTATATGCGGATAATTCTGGAGCTTACTTAATATTCCTTGCATTCTGAATGATGGGGTATCTTGCCTATGGAGATCAAACAAAACAATTCCCATTAATATTTACGAGAGGTGTTACTGGGTCTTGAAAGTCAGCTTTCAATGAATTACTTCAGAGGGTATGGGGGATAAAAAAAGCTGGTAGTGATTTTGAGAATTCTACACTATTTACTATGACAGTAACATTATCATATCTAATAAAATTTCCATACTTCCTTGCTGAGTACAGAGAGTCATCTACAATGAGGTTACAAAAAGTAGGGACACTTAGATCGGTATTTGATAAGATATCTCAAACGAAAGGTAGAGCCGATCAATCAGTAGTAAAATATGATTATGTTGCCACTCCAGTTTTAGATTGAGAAGAAATGATTGAAGATGGAGCACTAAGGACTAGAAGTCTACAACTTCAACTATTAAAGAAGCATAAAATAGAAGGTAATTTCACAAAGATATTAAGAGAGTGAGGTTGAATTCTAGATAATCTATTATTCACATATCTTACTAAAAGTAATGGGGATAAATATCAAGAATACACTGATGAAGGGTATGATATATTCAAGCCTATGACATCTCAGAATAGAATAGCTCAGAATATAGCTAATATCTATGCAGGATGCATGTCATTCAATTCAGATGATGATAATAAGTCTATATATATACAGGTTCTAGCTGAGATTCTAGAATTCCAAGAAGAAGATGTGCAGCAAAACTCTACTAGTATGCAAATACTAAAGGTCATAAGTAAGTTTATGGAAAATAGTTATAATTGAATCTATGTTAGGAAAAATGACGTAGTAATAAGCTGGAATGCCCTTGAAGATTATGTTCAAAGATATAGAGTAGATACTACTCTTAAGATAAATTCTTACAAAGAGCATCTAATGACTATGTGATTTAAAATTGAGTATACTGAGGTATTAGATCAATTAATAGAATGAATAATCGTTCCATTTGAATTAATGCCAAAGAATTTGTTAGTCCATCATGAGGTGTATAAGTCATACAAGGAATGGTTGGTCATTAATAGACGAAAAGATGCAATATAACACAAGAAGGGCTATCCTTAGAAGGGTAAAGAATGGATGAGATATGAAACTCGCATTCGAGACAATGATGAAAGACAAGAGGTATTGAGTTCTGACTTATGGTGAATTCCTGAAAGTTAGGACTGGGTATCTGAAGAAAAAAGTACATGATTGATATAAGTGGTGTAATATGTGTTGATGTGATCATCCATATACCTATGAAGTATTCTGATATAATTGATTTAATTGAGATTGAACGAGGCGACTACATTCGACATGTTTGAAATGAAGACTTAGGTTAAAAAAGAATATAGTCATCATGAAAGATAGTAGGCATGAATGAATCAAGGCAAGCTCGAGAAAGAGTAATGCTAAGAATTGATACAATCACAAAAGGAAGAAAATATATGAGATGACTCCAGAAGAAAGGGTGATCCAGCGGGAGAAATGGAGGCTAGCAAGTGCTAAAAAGTATTTAAGACAAACCAATGGCAAGAAAAAAGAGAAATAAATCTAAATTACTAAACTGGACGTGAGAGAAATGTTATTACATATGAAAGGTTTTACCAAGCACTAAGATTGTCTACTATTGATGACGAGTACTAGAAGATCTATGAGATGAGGTTAGATGCGAAATGGTATGTAATAACATACACACTAGTTATAGTTTATTTGAGATCACTTTACCAAAAAAGTGAGTAACCCTAGAATAATTATGAAATTTCCAGAAATTTGAATCTTCACCCTGGCGGGGTGATATAAGCCATGACAAATAGAGAGTGATTTTCAGTCTGAGTTATTAGGATTATTGAGATATAAGTATAATTATATTTGTTTCCATCCTGCAGATGTAGGGTATTCTAATAAATTTCTTGATGTACATTTCATCACTCCACAAGGAAATTGTCACTGGTTAGAATTAAAAAAGATACAGTGAGATACCTTCAATGTTAAAAATTTTGAAGACGACCAAATTACATTATTGAGGGAGCTTCATCACCTAAATCCTGAAATCGCCCGAGTATGAATTTACTCAGTTAAGAATAATGATTACAAAATACTGACATTCCCTGAAATATGGGATGCCCAAAGTAAGATATGATCAGTTAAAATATTTAATAACAAGAAAAAATAATTATGAGAGTAATAAAATTTAGTGCCCCTTGGTGTGGTCCATGTAAACAGTATGCCCCTATCTTTGATGGGGCTATGAAAAAATTCCCAGAAATAACTCCAGAATATATTGATCTAGATAAAAATCCTGAGCTTGGAAGAGAATACCGAGTAATGGCTGTGCCTTCTACTGTGATATTTAATGATGATTGAGAGGAGATTTTCAATAAACCATGAATATTATCTGCAGAAGAATTACATGAAGAGATAGAAAAATAAATTGCTAATTAAATGAAGATTTTATGAATGAAGATATAGAGTTCTTAGTGAAAGAACTATTGAAGCAAATAACTAAAGACTGGACTCATGTTATGATGAAATTGGATAAGTATGAAAGTGCTATTCCTTGAGTGAAATCCATTTGGTTAGCTGATTGAACTAGGATAAACTGATATAAATCTACCTTCCCTGCTGATATCCCTTGTCACTGCAGGAGAAGAACTATTTATGATAAAGCTATGGAAGTATTAAAAGGATGAAGATTACCTTATAAGAATGCAAAGCATGTCATTGATATGGTAAACTTTCTCTGCAACAAGATAGGATATTCAGGAGAAGTAATTAAGGGAAAATATTATTATTAACACAAATTCAATGAAAGACTTAAAACTTACAAATGTAGCCCCGAAAGGGTTTATTGGAAAAATTAAATTCACTCACCAAGATTCTCCCTTCGGAGAAGTTCATATAAAAGAAAAGCTCAAATGAGATGTTTCTCTATATGTATTTCTCTTCAAGATAATGGAAGATTCATTTAAGGATAAACCTGAGTTAAAAATGGGAAAATTCTGAGAAATCTTCGAGGCATCTATGATTGTTAATTGAAAAGAAATTACCGAAAAGCAAATCATGAGTATGTTCTGAAAAATGTTTACTATAAAATTTAAAAAATAATATTATGTGAAAATTTGAAATTTATCAAGATAGTGCCTGAGAATATAGATTCAGATTAAAGGCTTCAAATGGAATGGTTATATTTAATTCTGAAGGATATTCATCTATTGATGGGTGTGAGAATTGAATTTCGTCTGTTAAGAAGAATTCTCAAAACATTGAAAGACATACTCCCTTGAGATATTCTTGAGGAAGATTTGGTTTTCAACTAACTGCAGTAAATTGACAATCAATCTGAAGATCTGAAATATATCAATCTCTAGAATGACTCCAAAGAGGAGTAGACTCTATTATGAAAAATGCCATCACTGAAGATATTTTAATTTTATAATCAAATAATTATGTGAATTGAAATACTAAAAGAAAATCCTAGTCGCTCTACAAAGCCAAGAGATAGATACAAGAGGGTAAAAATCGCTCCTAAGAGAAGGTAGAATATTTTTGATACCATCTATCCTAAAAATAAAAACAAACCTCAAAAAAAAGAGAGATTTTAAGTAATCCCTCTTTTTTGTTATACTAATTTATATATTCCGTCAACTAATCAACTTTTCACTCTTTTTTCTCTATAATGTCATTTTAGTTTCAGAGACATATCTATCCCTTTTAATCTTAGGTGATAATCTGGAACAATTGCAGTCTCTCAATCTCCTATAGATATTTCTTTTGTTCATGTTCTTATTACATAATTTAATGATTCAGCTAATTCTTCATCATCTAATAAATGTTCTGTAATATCTGGAGTGATTACCTCTGGAATCAATTCTGATTTTTGAAGTGGTACTAGATCACTTTGTCCAGAAGGGTTCTCAGGTCAACTTTTTCAAGGCTCACTTGTGTTTGTTGTTTCGGCTTCAATTTCAAGTCAATTAGGTTTCAATTCGCTTTCACCGAAGATGTTGGCAGTGTTCATAAATTGTTTCAATTAGTATTAATTTTTCAAGAAAGTTTGACTTCTGGTTCTATTGTACTGATGTCACCTTGATTTTCAACTTCTTTCTCAACACCATCAAGTAGGACTGCTCATCTTAATTCAGCAGCTCTTCTGTATAGAGTTTGAATTATTGGGTATTGTTGTATAGAATCATATATATCCTGAGCATTTTTTGATGTAATACTAGTTGGTACTAATTCAGATAAAGAAGATAATATTTGTTCCTGTAATACTGGAGCATTTTCTAGAGTCTGAAGAACTTTTTCCAAAGACTCGAGTTTATCACGATCATTTGTAATTGTTCCAGCTTCTCTTTTTAAATCTACATCTAATCCTGCAACCCTTCTTACTAATCCTGATATATTTGTAGCCAACATTTCTCCTCCTAAGTCTGCAGATATAACATTATCTATAAATTTAGAGTTTGCCTCTCTGAGTTCAGGAGTAATCCCTTCAGATGAAATAGTTCAATAAACCTGCTTCATGAATTTATTGTATAATTTTGGATGAGTTCATTTAAGTGATTCGAGAGTTTTTCCGAAATCATCTGGGAATACTTCAACTCATTTAACTGAGTTTATTTCCTTCATTACATGCTGTAGTTTACCTACTTTTTTTAGATTACTATTGGCATTCTTTACGAATCCTTCGCCTAATTTTTCTTCAGCTAAAGTTCTCGCTTCAGATGGATCTTCTATTCCCTCATATACTGCATTCATCCAATCATTAAATCATACTTTTTGGATACCTAAATCTCTAATATTTCTATTTAATCTATCTACCTTAACTCTGAATTTTACATTTTGATTGTTCTTGCTTCATACTGCTATTGTTGGAAGATGTCTTTTAAGTTGATCAAACATCAAACTCATAGAGCTATAGTTTCATGATTTTTTCTTAATCTCATTTTCAAGTTTTACTAACCTAGTATAGCTCTGAGAATATTCTGCTCAACTTCTAGATATTCACATTACTCTTCATACAGCATCTCATAATGTTTCGTTCTCGAATTCATCTTTAAATTTAAATTCTCAACTACGAGTTATTTGGTCATTGTCTCATTGAACAGCATCTTTAGCTTTTTTCACTCAACTAAACCATCTTAATACAAATTGCTCAGTTGCCTTTTGTGCAGTTTCCTCATCTCAATTCTCGTATGCATCCATTAACTGAATTCCATAATCATTTATGTATGCAAAGTTCCTCAATCATATTGAGGCTCATGCTATTCAGGTAGAATGAGTTAGGAAATACTTCATATTATCAGCTAGACTTTCTGCATTTATTTTTTTCTTAATCTCGTCTCTTCTGTCATCATCTTCATCGTATAACATCTCTCAGAGAATCTTTGCTGCAGTATATGCTAAGACTAACTTAGTAGTAATCATGGTAGCATTATCTATTGTATTCCCATCCTTAATCTTAGTATATCCTTTCCTTTTAGCCGCAGCGTTGATATTATTATGAACAGTATCAACGATATCCATTGTTTTACTCACTATGAACGATGAATTTCATCTTGCCCACGATGTAACCATTCCAAACAATTTAACATCAAATGCAGCGTTTGTAGCCTTATTTAAGTTTGTTGGATTTTCTATTGTTACAACTTCTCTATATAGATTCGTCTCAGCTTTTAATTTCTCTTCAGGAGAAAGTGTAGCGAGTTTTCTTTGGTAAGCACTTGATAGAGTTTCACCAGTCTTAATATCATCTCATACAAATTTTTTCATGAATGCATTCGCAGTAATAACTTGAATAGTCTTTACTCAAAGTGCAGTAGATTTTTGCATAGGTTGCTCCCATACATATTTTTTAGTATTTCTTACTATCTTGTTTCCAATTGTAGCATCTCACTTGAATCCAATATTTGCATCAACATCTCTATGAGATAATAATCATTTATTAAAAAGTAATTCCGCAGTAGGTGCTCTGTTTCTTTTAGTGAATACATCCCTTCAATATGAACTTCTCCCTGTAACAGATCCAGATATAGCCTTTCCTAATCCATATATTCCAGAAGTAAAGGCATTCTGAGCAATAAGTGTAGGATTTAATATATACAATCCATAAGCAGAAGCATTGAGGTATTTATCAACAGCTCTAATTGCTATATTTTTCGGTCTAGAAATATCTTTTACATCATTATATATTTTAGAGTTCTGGTCCTTCATTCCTTTTAAATAGGCAGCAACTTTAGGGTCGTCCTTCGAAACGACATCCAATAAGTCATCAATCATCCTGTGGTGGATTAACTCTTGTGTTTCATTTAAATAACTATGAGCTATCGAAGCAGGATCTTGAGAATGAAGATACCAAACATTATTACTTTGCTTCAATATAGATGATCTTTGTTCTGGAGTAAGAGGTCTTCCTTCTTTCAAGAAAGAGCTCACATCTTGTTTAGATAACCCCATATCTTTACCTGATATTCTTATATATTCTCTGAGGACTTGATCTGGGACATACCCATGAGTATAATTTTCTTTAGGATTTTTTAGTATCCCCTTCTCATTTAGTTCTGCTCAAATAGTCTCGAAACTATTTTTTAATACAGTACCTTCTTTAAATTGACCATAAGTATCAAAATATTCATTCAGGAATTTTTGAGATTCAGCTGGCATTGAAGATATAACCTCACTTTGAACTCTAGATATATCGTCAGAGGAAGTTACGATCTCATTTATTAGATCATTTTTTACTTCCTGAGAAATATCTTTTTTATTTATAGCATCAATCTCAGCCTGTTTTAATATCCTCAGTCTAGCTTTAATCTCTCATCCAACATATTGAGCAACTACTGAAACTTTATTTGCAAAAGATTGTTTCTCTCAAAGGTTCTTAGCATATAACTCATTAGCATCTTGAGCTTTCTCAATAAAAAACCTCCTCATTCTTGATGGAATATCTGTTCACGGAATAAGTTTATTTATATCTTGTCACTTAATGAATTTGAATCCAGCATCAATACCTGAAACATTTTTATTAAGAAACTTATCAATTTCAGCAATCTTTAATACATTTGAAGTGTTTTCTCTAACTGAAGTAAGCCTCCCTTTTATTCCTCACATTAAATCTCATAGAGTTTGCTTTACTCCATCCTGATCAACTGTAACAACAGCATCTAAAAACCCTCAGATAGTAGAGAGTGCCGCATCTTTTAAAGACTTTCAAGAATCAAGTGCAATGTTTGCTGTACCTTTAGCTATATCTTTTAATCTTCCTAATTTAGTAGAGCTACCATCTTTTGTAAATCTTTGGGCTGCAATATTTAATCTAGATTTAAGATTACCATACTCTTCCTTTCCAAAATAATCTATGTTAGATTTTTGATTACCATCACCATCTATGAATGATGACTCAGTATCTGTTTTAACTGGAGCTTCAGCCTCTATATTTAGTGGGGCTTCTTCTTTTATGATAGATTTAAGGTCAGTTTTTGTAATTCCCTCCTTTGGAAGATCTAGATTCTTCAATGCAAGATCTCTAGCTGTTTCTTTTGGAGTATGAACTCATTTTCATTTAGCTCATAGATCTTTCCCCTTCGCTGTGAAGAGGGCTGAGTCTAATCATTTATCAGTTCTTCCATTTATGACAGTCTTATCTTTCTTTCATTGGTTTATTAAATCTTTTTTCAGATCTAGTTGAGTCTTGCTATCAACAAGTACCTCTTTTGTTTTCCCTTCTCTTTTTATAGCCTGTAATTCATTTAGGGATTCGATATTATTCTTCTGTTTTTTCTGTATTCCTTTATTATGGCTATTGATTTTAGCTATTTGTTTTGCTGTATATTCTGGCTTTATGGAAATAATATCATCACCTTTTAGTTGTTTTGATATATTAATTGATTTTACAGGTCTTACCTTCGGAGTTGTTATTGAATTTTTAAGGTTATTTTTCCCTCATTTAACCCCTTGTCATGGAGTTGGAACTAGAGCAGTTAATGCATTTGCAGTAATACCCTTTAGAATTGTAGGTGTAGGGAGTTCCTTTCCTTCTTCCTTAGCTCAGAACGCCAGAACACTTAGTGCAATGTCTGGTGAGCTTATAACAGTAGATCCTTTAACGAAGTTTTTCGCTCATCATTTATTGATAATTTTTCATCCCTTATACATTCAAACTCCCCTCAAAACATTAAGTGCAGAATTTACTCTACTCTCAGCCTTAGCACTTGGACTCCCATCTTTATTTTTAAGCCCAAAGACATCAGCAGTCAGTTGAGTTAAGAATTGAGTACCTCACTGGATTCATTGCTCGAGAGGTTTATCTAGACCAGTAATATTTAATCCTGAATTTATAGCTTGAAGAAAAGGAGCTGCAATTAAAGTAATACCTTGCAACCCTGTAGATGTACCAGCCTCTAATATTCAGTCAGCGACTGTGAGTTTTCAATCTTTTACTTGTTCTCAAATCCTTATAACATTTTGCCTAGCTGATTCAGGTCCTCCTATTAATGCTCATGCCGCTCTTGTAATAGAACCTGCTTGACTCACTACAGGGAGATCTGCTGCTTCAGCTTGTGATCATGAATCCTGAAGAAATTCTCATACTTTTCAACTAGCCTTACTTAATTCCCTCAAACCAGAAGAAGCAACCTCTCATGGATTAGTTATCACATGCTTGATTGCTTTTGCTTCGTTTGTCTGAGTAAGTTGACGAGCCTTCGTTCATACTCATTTAAGTTTTTTAGCTAGAGAGGCTAATATTCATGGTTTCTTTTTTACTTTTCCTGACAGAGTTCCAGTATTAGTACTTCATTTTCAAGTTAATGGCATATTTCGTATCTCTTAAGAAAATATTATGAATCGGAACCAGATACACTGATAGCATTTGCTTTAGATATTGCAGCAGTTACTTGTGCCTTTAAATCAGGATCAGCATTCATGGCTGACTCTAATTGCCCGTATGTTGAATAACTAGATGCATTTGGAACTCCCTCAGCTATAAGTGATCTCATTGTAGCTTCACCTATCTTTCTTGTAGTACCAGCTCATGAGTTCGATCCTGAACTGGTGTTCTTTGTCGCTTTCATTATTTCAATCTTTGCTTTGAATTCAGCAGCTAATTGAGCGGCTTTTGCTGCATCATCTACAGCCTTGAATAACCTAGAGTTTGTATCATTTAAGTCAGTAATCATATTTTCTAGTGCTTCAACAGAATCTGCTGAATCAAGATAATCCTCCATTACTCCTTGAGCTGCCCCACTTATCCCTAACTGTGTTACGAATGTAGAAACTGTATTAAGCGCCTGAGCTCTATTCTGGTCTGCATCAGCAACACTTGCTTGAGTTATCTTGAATGTATTAGATACAAAATTAGACTTAATATCTGCAATCATTTTATTCTTTAGTTCTCTCATTTGTTCTATACTAGCATCAGCTTCTCCTTGTTTGATTAACCCTTGCTCTACGAGCTTATTTATCTCTGCTGTTTTTCTTTGAGTAAGCTCTGCAACTGAATCTTCCATCTCTGTAGTAGCTTCATTAATTTTTCTCATAGCTTCAGCTCACAACTCTCCAGACATCGCAATTAACTGCTCTGGTGGTATATTACCTATTTCGACTCACCTTCTTGCTAGAGTCGCTCTAATTTGTCCTACGACCTTATTTAGCTCTGAATCTTTTGCTCTTTCAGATGCTTTTACTCTTCTTGCTCTATTATCCTCAATGAATTGTTTTAATTCTACAGCCATATCTTTGTAAAAACTCTGAAGTTCTTCATTATTTGCAGAAATTACTTCAGCTGCATTAATGAAGTCCTCAGCAGTCTGAGCTATATTTTCATCTTTAGCTGCCTCGAGTGCATTAATCTGAGATTCGTCTAGCTCTTCTTTTGTGCTATCTAATAAATCAGAGTCTACTCATTCTGTACTATCTGCTAATGGGTTAGCACTCATGAATGCCTTTAGTTTTTTATATTGCTCAGAATCTTTCCCGAATTTATCCTCTACTCTCTTGAGTAAGACTTCATCTGTTTTTCATGACAATCTTAACTTCTTAAGTGCTTCTATATTTTCTTCACTCGCTTTAATCTTTGGAGTATCTTCTTCCGTAGTTAGTTCTTCATCAGCTATAGTATCTGATTCTTCTGGAAAGTCTGGGTTTACTTGATCCTCTCTACTAGATTCAGGGAGTTCTCCGCTATCTACCTTTGAGTTGGTAATAATATTATCAATAGATTCTCATGGTTTTCTGTTTCTAAGTCTATCTAAAATCTGTTTATTCTGAGCAGCACTTCATATGTATCACTGTATTCATATACCCTTAGCTAATTTTGCTCTAGCAGAGAAGCTTGATACCTTATTAATACTTTTAAGGTAATCAACTATTGAATTACCTTTGTAATCTGACTGCCCTACTCACTCAATAACCTCGTCTGGGGATTTAAGATTAGAATCTGTTATTATTTTATTTTCTCTAATTTTTTTCTTCGTATTATCTCCAGAAAAATTATTTAAAAGAGTCTCGATCTTCTTAGCTTGAGAGCTATTCTTACCAAATTGATTCTTTGTTGCAGATATAACTCACTGGATATCTCCATATTTCTTAAGTAGAGCATTGTATTGATCTGGACTTAATCATTTATTCTCATTAACTGCTTTTACTTTCTTCTTGGTAGGGTTCTCTCTAAATGTTGCAACCTTGGGACCTCACTCATATTTATTAACTTTTCCTTTAATTGATCTATATTGAGCACTATTTACTCCATATCTTTTTTCGGCTAAAGAAAGTAAATTTTCTGATCATCCTGCCTTTTTTACTGCAGCATTATATTGTCTTTTTAACCTAGCTGCTTTTCTTCTAGCTGCTGCAGCTCTCTTAGCCTCAGATCTTTGACTGTCTGTTATTTGGCTACCTATTTTAGCATTATCAGGAAGATTAGTATCTGTTGCTACATCTACATCGTGGTTATCTCATCTGGCTTCTGCTGCAGCTTTATCTGCTGCAATTGTTTTCTCAATTGAAAATCAAGGCTGACTAGCTTCATATACGCTAACAACCCTACCAGCTCATCCACTATTTATATCGTAACCAGTCTCTGCTACTACTTCTCAGAAAGGGGTTACTGTCTTTTTTATTCCCTTTTTTACTCCTGATCGCTTAACTGTGATATTATTTTTCTTGAGATAAGCATCTGTTTTAGCTTTTCATACCCCTGCAACTGCTTGATCATATTTTGATTGAGATATTTGTGCCATCTTTTGAATATTTATAGAAATAAGTATTTTACTTATTTATAATAAGTTTTTTTTAATTAAATGCAAAAAAAAAAAATAGCCCACCTGTTATGGGGGCTAAATAACCAAAAAGGTTAAGCGAAGAAATTGTCATTACAATCTACCCTTTGTTTCGAGTAGGCGAGACTACACCTCCTTGTTCACCAATGTGAACATCTATTAAGCATACGAGCAACCAAATCAAAGCCAGCAGCACCATCAAGCCTATTATTAACATCTTTATCAATAGCATCAATAGCCAACTGCTTTTCTTTAGTAATCTTAGTATCAATACCCTTCTGTTTATCAAGCCTAGCTTTATACTCAGCATAGTAATCAGATTGGTATTGTTGCTTACCACAATGAAAGAATTTTTTCAAATAATTTCATTTAACACCTCCTTATTTTATGGAGTCCCATAATTGGGACAAAAAGAACACTACCGATCAACAGTAGTATCCATAAATCTTTTAAAACTATCCTTGTTATTTATGCAATAGATACAATTGATTCTATCATCAACTGAATATATATGATGCATCCAATGTCATTCTTGTGGACTTATAGATTCATTCTCAGAACAAGGGAAACATAAGCTCATTTCAACATAAGGCTCAATTGAAACATCTTGTCATGGTGTAAAATTCATCTTACAATTATGGCAAGACTTTCATACTTCATAGAATCAAGTAGTGTTTGATTATTTATCAACGTTCAATATATAGATCAAATATCGCCTCTGCTATAAGTATTTTAAAATCAGCCCAACTTTCATATTTAGTATCGTCTGAATTCATTTTTTTAATGTAAGATTCCTCTAGTGTCTCAGAGAAATCTTCATTTGCACTTTTTTTTGCATAATTACTCACCCATCAATTAGCAGTATAATTAGTTCCCATTGCTTTATTTACAATGTTCATAATTTTCTGATCTCAAGCACTAACCTTATCCCATAATTCCTTTATTTTATGAGACATGTCTTTTGCTCTGATCTTATGTCATCCTTCATGCCTCATTATTGCATCTCTTTTAATCTTATCCTGCTTAAACCAAAGAGGATATATTGTGATTCTATTAAGCCATGAATTATAGCTAGCTGTTACATTGGGCTTATTTCTCTTTGGAATGAGTGATATTGAAACTTTAGCTCAAATATATTGTTCTGGGAGATTGAACTCTTCTATGAGGTCTTCTTTTGTTTTACTTGCTTTGTAATCTCTAGCCCTATACCAACCTAGTACCATATTGTAATTATATCTCTCAACTTTAGTATAGTCATCCTCTCATTTTCCATCTCCATTACCAGTATTTTGATTTATTAATTCAAACATATATGGATCATCAGAGATCTTATTAGTCCTACAACCGACATGTCAGTTTGAAGTCGGTCCTCAAAAAAACACCATATCTCATGGCAAGGGTACCTGATCTATTCTTGAAGCATCATTTATAATTCTCTCGAACTTTTCAGTAGGAAATGTATTACTTTTATTGTGCCAACCAGTAAGAGCAGAACCTCAAAAAGTACCTAGAGGAATTCATAGTACTTCTTTT
>Ga0316189_10000212_pt1 | contig 56258 bp, 52 predicted proteins | sample LowCovwburrow_MG_FD_204930 | JGI IMG/M metagenome (GOLD analysis project Ga0316189, IMG submission 204930) | Coastal sediment microbial communities from Maine, United States - Lowes Cove worm burrow | ecosystem: Environmental > Aquatic > Marine > Coastal > Sediment | place: USA: Maine...
GCACCAAAGCGTCATCCATCGGCAACAGGCACGAACCATAACGGTTGATGCCCTTCTTATCGCCCACAGCCGCCGTCAGGGCCTTGCCCAGCGCAATGCCCACGTCTTCCACCGTGTGGTGGTCATCTATGTGTAAATCGCCCGAAGCACGCACTTTCATGTCAATCAGCGCATGGCGTGACAGCTGATCCAGCATGTGGTCAAAAAAGCCCACACCGGTTTCATTGTCATATTGACCCGTGCCATCAAGATTGATCTCGACACTTATCTTGGTTTCCGCCGTATCACGGCTGATTTTCGCTGTACGCATAAGTTCACGCCATTGGTTGTTTCACTTGGCCTTATAAGCACGCTTTTGGGCCGTTTCCAGCCCTGATCTGGGTAGAAGTCGGGGTGTGTGCTTTGCACGCACCGTACGCTTTTGGCAGCGCCGCGTCTTATGTCCTAACTAGGACATTTTATAAGTATTTGTTTTTATTTATAAATATTATAAATTAGTCTTATAACGGTAAGCGTAGGGTGGCTTCAGCCCACCCTACGCTTACCGTTATTTGGTATAGAAATATCAATGAATGGTCCCAAACCACCCCATAGCCAAATCGGCAATCCCACCCTTCAGCAGAATTGCCTAATATCGCACTTAATCCTCATAATCTTCCATCGGTGGGCATGAACAGATCAGATTGCGATCGCCGTAAGCGTTGTCCACACGATTCACAGGCGACCAGTATTTATCGACCTTGAATGAACCGGGCGGGAAACAGCCCTGTTCACGGCTGTATGGTCGGTTCCAATCACCCACCAAATCACGCATGGTGTGGGGTGCGTTGCACAAGGGGTTATTATCTTTCGGCCATTTGCCGTCTTCAACCTCTTGTGCTTCGGCGCGAATGGCCAGCATGGCATCGCAGAAACGATCCAGCTCTGCCTTTGGTTCCGACTCCGTCGGTTCAACCATCAAAGTCCCCGGAACCGGGAACGACATGGTTGGCGCGTGAAAGCCACAATCGATCAGTCGCTTGGCAATGTCGTCAACGGTAACACCGCAACTGACCTCTAGGGGCCGTGTATCCACGATACATTCATGCGCCACCCGCCCGTTCGGGCCGCGATACAGGATTTCATATGCGCCTTCCAAACGTTTGGCGATATAGTTGGCATTCAGGATTGCGGACTTGGTCGCCTGTGTCATGCCATCACCACCCATCATCAAACAATAGGCCCAGGAAATCGGCAGGATACTGGGGCTACCGAAAGGTGCCGCAGAAACCGCACCTTCGACACCGTCCGTATGGAAATGGCCCGGTAAATGCTTGATAAGATGCTCTTTAACACCAATAGGCCCCATGCCCGGTCCACCACCACCATGCGGGATGCAAAAAGTTTTGTGCAGGTTCAGGTGTGAAACGTCACCGCCAATGTCACCCGGTTGCGAAATACCGACCATCGCATTCATATTGGCCCCGTCCATATAGACCTGCCCGCCGTGATCATGCACGATTTGGCAGACTTCGCGCACGCCTTCCTCAAACACACCGTGGGTGGATGGGTAGGTAATCATACAGGCCGCCAGATTTTCGGAATGCAGTTCTGCCTTGGCGCGGAAATCTTCAATATCAATATCGCCATTGACCGAGGATTTGACCACGACAACCTTATAACCCACCATCTGTGCCGATGCGGGGTTCGTGCCATGCGCAGACGTCGGGATCAAACAGATATTGCGATGACCTTCGCCGTTTGCCTTATGATAAGCGGCAATCGTCAACAGCCCCGCATATTCACCCTGCGCGCCTGAATTCGGTTGCATGGAAATACCGTCATAGCCCGTGATTTCACACAGTTTCTTGGACAGGTCATTGATCAAATACGTGTACCCCGCGGCCTGGTCGGCAGGCGCATAGGGGTGCATATTGGCAAAACCAAACCATGTGACAGGCATCATTTCGGCAGCCGAATTCAACTTCATGGTACATGATCCCAACGGGATCATCGCGCGATCCAGCGCCAGATCACGGTCGGCAAGACGGCGCATATAGCGGGTCATCTCAGCCTCTGATCGGTTCATGTGGAAAATCGGATGGGTCATATAGGCACTTGTACGCGCCATGCCTTTTGGCAAACGATGTTTTGCATCTTCGGGATAAGCACTTGTCGCCAGCCCGAAAGCCCGCCAAATCGCGTGCAGGGTTTTTTGCGCTGTTGACTCATCCACCGACATGGCAACCCGTGTTTTCCCAACCGCACGGATATTCACATCTTCCATGCGTGCCGCTTTTATCACCACTGATTGCAGCGGCCCGACATCAACAGTGATCGTGTCAAAAAACTCAACAGGATCAATTTTAAATCCCATCTTTTCAATGCCACTTGCCAGTAATGCAGTCATCATATGAATACGCTGCGCAATCGCCTTTAGCCCTTCAGGCCCGTGGAAAATGCCGTACATAGAGGCCATTACGGCCAACAAGGCTTGCGCTGTACACACGTTCGATGTCGCCTTTTCACGGCGAATGTGCTGCTCGCGCGTTTGCAGCGACAGACGGTATGCCTGATTGCCGCGCGCATCGATTGACACACCGATCAAACGGCCCGGCATAGATCGTTTATGTGCTTCTTTTGTCGCCATATAGGCCGCATGCGGGCCGCCATACCCCATTGGCACACCAAACCGTTGGGTTGAACCAACTGCAATATCTGCACCCATTGCACCCGGTTCTTTCAGCAATGTCAGGGCCAATGGATCAGCTGAAATAATCGCCGCCGCCTTATTTTCATGTAAAGCGGTAATCAGATCGGTGAAATCACGGACATGCCCATTTGTTCCGGGGTATTGAAAGATCGCACCGAAAACCGCGCCGGCATCCAGATCATCAGGTGATCCCACAATTACCTCAATCCCCAAAGGCTGGGCACGGGTTTGCATCACCGCAATGTTTTGCGGATGGCAATTTTCATCAACAAAAAATGCCATAGACTTGGACTTGGCAATACGCTGGCCCATGGTCATCGCTTCGGCACAGGCAGTTGCCTCATCCAGAAGCGATGCGTTGGCGATTTCCATACCGGTCAGATCAATGACCATGGTTTGGAAATTCAACAGCGCTTCAAGACGCCCCTGACTGATTTCCGGTTGATACGGTGTATAGGCCGTGTACCACGCGGGGTTTTCCAGAATATTGCGCTGAATGGCAGGCGGCGTAACCGTCCCGTAATATCCCTGACCGATCATAGATGTTACAACCCGGTTCATTGACCCGACATCACGCATATAGGCCAACATCTCACGTTCGGACATGGGCGGCCAATTCAGTGGTTCTTTCTGGCGAATGTTTTTGGGGACTGTTTGATCCATCAGATCATCCAGTGATGTCGCCCCCACAACTTTCAGCATTGCGGCGATTTCGGCCACAGACGGGCCGATATGACGCCGATTTGCAAAGTCGTAAGGTTTGTAGTCGGTCAGCTTATAGGGCATGGGATATCCTGGTTCGGTTAAGCGATATGGGCTTTATAGGCGTTTTCATCCATCAACGCGTCCATCTCGGACGGGTCGCTCAGCTTCATTTTGAAAATCCACGCACCTTCTTGCGGATCGTCATTGATCATGCCCGGATTTTCAACCAAAGCTTCATTCACTTCGACAATTTCACCGTCCAATGGCGCTAAAATATCAGACGCGGCTTTTACGCTTTCGATCACGACAACTTCGTCATCCTTGGCCACTTCCGTGTCTGCGTCCGGCAGCTCCACAAAAACGATTTCGCCCAAGGCTTCTGCGGCATGTGTGGTGATCCCCACAACGACAATGTCACCTTCGGCACGTAGCCATTCGTGTTCTTCGGTAAATTTCATGTTTTCTCTCCTGATAGACTTATCGTTTAAAGTTAGCGGGTGTGAACGGCATGGCCGCCACTGTTGCAGGCAAGCGTTTGCCGCGTACTTCTGCAAATATTTCAGTGCCTATGGCGGCCAATTCAGTGGGGACATAACCCATTGCCACAGGGGCTTGTACCGTGGGGCCAAAACCGCCGGATGTAATTTCACCGATTTGATCGGTGGATGTCTCGCTTGCAAAAAGTGCAGTTCCACCACGCATGGGTGCGCGCCCCGCGGGCTGAATACCAACCCGTTTACTGGCAGCACCATCGTCAAACTGCGCAAGGATCACGTCTGCGCCCGGAAACCCGCCTGCACGTTCGCCACCGGTGCGGCGTACCTTTTGAACCGCCCACGTTAATGCCGCTTCCACAGGGGTTGTGCCCGTATCAATGTCATTGCCATACAAACAAAGCCCGGCTTCCAGACGCAAACTGTCGCGTGCACCCAGACCGATCGGTGCCACCTCTTCCATTCCCAACAACGCTTCGGCCAGCTCAACAGCCTTGTTATTCGGAACCGAGATTTCATAGCCGTCTTCGCCGGTATAACCGGACCGCGACACCCAACATGCAACACCCATAATTTCCGTTGTTACCACATCCATAAACTTCATAGCCGCCACATCCACAGACAAACGCGCAAGGGCGATTTCAGATGCGGGACCTTGCAAGGCCAATAATGCGCGATCCTCAATCACCTCAATATCGCAAGCATCTGACAGATGTGCCCGCATATGGGCAATATCGGCATCCTTACAGGCAGCATTGACCACCAAAAACAGATGATCGCCACGGTTGGCCACCATTAAATCGTCCAGAATACCGCCCGTGTCATTGGTAAAAAACGCATAGCGTTGGCGATTTATGGCCACCCCTGCAATGCTCATCGGCACCAGTGTTTCCAATGCCAAAGCCGCATCGCGTGTATCGCCGGACTTGGCGCGGATTATCACCTGCCCCATGTGGCTGACATCAAACAATCCGGATTGTTCGCGTGTGTGATTATGCTCTTTCATCACACCCATGGGATATTGCACGGGCATATCGTAGCCCGCAAACGGCACCATTTTGGCACCCAGGCTTACGTGTAAATCGAAAAGCGGTGTTTTTAACAAATCGGTCATGGCACCCTACCCCTATATTGGCTGAGAATGACCCAGCACCAGTTAAACGCAAGTATATCCTGCGTATCGGTGCCCCCTCTGTCCCTTTGCCTGAGATCGCTATCCCGTCGGCGGACGCATACAGCGCCACTCTCCAGAGTTCTAAAAACAACGGTCCGTTGTGCCTGAGAGTTTCCGAGGCGGTTGCTCCTTCGGCCCTGACGTTACGCCAGTGTCTCCCGATGTTTCCGTACAGAAACTTATGGGATGTTTAGGATTCGGGCAAGCCTATAATGTGTACGGCTGCATACACGTTTTGGTGTTATGGTGGATGCCGGAAAGTTTTGCATTTAGCCGACTGACCTTCGGAAAATCTGGGTGAAAGGCGGCTGTGCGCAGACGGTCGCTATGCTCACCCAACGGCGGCTATCTACACATTGCGTTGCTGCGAAGAGCAACGATGATGGGTTGCGGACTTTCGTCGCGCCAGAGGTGTATCGGTGATGCCACCACATAGCAGACCCTACAGTTTGTGGATAGTTTCAGCCAACCACAATACCAACTTACAGCCCGCCCCCGGCGTCTGTTTCGAAACTATAAAAGGCGTATTTATTGTTTTCGGCACGTCATTAAAACTTATAGTTTCGGAGAATAAAAGAGAAAAGGAACCGATACCTGAAAAATTGTGTACAGTGGTCATTACCTGCCGGATGAGATTCTCTGAGCCGGGCTGATCTGATTATGGGCAGTGCCCATTTAATATACATTTAAGGAGGATTAACTGTGTTTAAAAAAATCATGACGCCAGTGGATTTGGCGCATATCGGTGATCTTGGGAAAGGCCTGCAATGCGGTGTCGATCTGGCGCGCCACTACAATGCCAGTATTATCTATGTTGGTGTAACTTCATCTGCACCAAGTACAACCGCGCACAACCCAGCGGAATATGCCGAGAAACTGGCTAAATTTGCTGCCGCGCAGTCAAAAAAATATGGCATAAAAATCGAGGCCCATGCGACCATTAGCCATGATCCCACAACGGATCTGGACGATGCACTGCTGAAGGCCGTCGAGGAAACCGGTGCCGATCTGGTTGTTATGACCAGTCACCTGCCCAATCTTACCGATTATTACTGGCCTTCTAACGGGGGCAAAGTAGCGGCCCACGCGGCGTGTACGGTGATGGTCGTACGCGGGTAATCAAACAAAAATAGGGAGGCCGATTATGGCTGATGATAATAATCAAGGCATACCTGCACCAGAGGGTGCCGCAGGTGTCATACAAACCGATTATGAAATCGGACAAGACAACGTAGAAATCAAAGTCGGGCCACTTGGTATCGACATCCACAACCCCGTCTTTCTGATATCTGGATTGACTATTGTTGCCTTTGTCTTTTACACACTGGCGTTACCAGAGCAGTCTTCTGCTTTGTTCTCTTGGTTGCGTCCGGCACTGACCAGCAATTTTGACTGGTTCTTCATTGGATCCGCAGATTTCTTCGTTATCTTCTGTTTATTCCTGATCGTAAGCCCCTGGCGCAAAATCCGTCTTGGCGGAGCGGATGCCACGCCGGATTATACATACATCGGCTGGTTCGCCATGCTGTTTGCCGCGGGCATGGGCATCGGGCTGATGTTTTACGGCGTATCCGAACCGCTCAGCCATTTTGCGTCTTCGGTGGGTGGGGTCACATCTGAAGGCGGTGCGCGAACCGACTGGGCACCGCTTGGAGCCGCCGCCGGCGACAATGCTACCGCTGCACGCTTAGGCATGGCAGCGACGATATTCCACTGGGGCCTTCATCCATGGGCGATCTACGCGATTGTTGCGCTGGCACTTGCACTGTTCAGCTTTAACAAAGGCCTGCCGTTGACCATCCGTTCTGCCTTTTATCCGATCTTTGGAGATGCCGTCTGGGGCTGGGTTGGACATATTATCGACACCCTGGCGGTGTTCGCCACATTGTTTGGCTTGGCAACTTCACTCGGTTTCGGCGCGACACAAGCCAACGCCGGTTTGAATGAGCTGTTTGGTATGCCTGTGGGCACCACGTCGCAGGTAGTTCTGATCACCGTTATCACTGCAATTGCACTGATATCGGTTGTGCGCGGGCTGGATGGCGGGGTGAAAATTCTGTCGGAAATTAATATGGGACTGGCCGCACTACTGCTTGTATTTGTGTTGTTAGTTGGCCCGACAATGGCAATCCTGACCGGGTTTGCGGATAGCCTTCTGGCCTACTTTCAGTATCTGCCTGCCCTATCAAATCCGATTGGCCGCGAAGACGTGAACTTCTCGCAGGGCTGGACTGCATTTTACTGGGCTTGGTGGATTAGCTGGTCCCCTTTCGTTGGTATGTTTATCGCCCGCGTCAGCCGGGGCCGCACCGTGCGCGAGTTCATCATCTGCGTGTTGTTGATACCGTCGTTGGTCTGTGTACTTTGGATGTCTGTATTCGGGGGCACTGCGATCCAGCAGGTTATTCAGGACGGTTATACAGCCGTTACTGATGCGCCGCTTGAACTGAAACTGTTCAAAATGCTGGATGCATTGCCGCTGGCGAGCATCACATCCTTCATCGGTATCATTCTGGTGATCGTGTTCTTCGTGACCTCGTCAGACTCCGGCAGCCTTGTGATCGATACGATCACTGCGGGCGGCAAAGTCGATGCGCCCGTTCCACAACGTGTGTTCTGGTGCATCTTCGAAGGTGCCGTTGCTATCGTGCTGCTGCTTGGCGGAGGGCTAGGTGCTTTGCAGGCGATGGTGATTTCCACCGGCCTGCCGTTTACGGTAGTCCTGTTGCTGATGTGCTGGGCTATCGTGAAAGGGTTGATGTCCGAAAAAGCTTAACGCAGCTCATGCTTTTGACAATCGAAAGACAAGTAACCCCGCAGGTCGGCCTGCGGGGTTTATTCTGGCCCAAAATGGCGCCAAATCGGCCTTAGATCAGACCTTTGCCTTTACCGTACCAATCGCCTTGCGCGACTTGAATGGCGCTGTCCAGCATCGCGGCAAAGGCTTTGGGGTCTTGGGTGCCGCCATCTTTGCCACGGTAGTGATAGGGGATAACGACTGAAGGTCTAAACGCGGCGACAGCACTTGCGGCTGCTTTGATGTCCATTGTGAAAGGCAAGTTCATGCATACGAAGGCGACATCAATATTTTTAAGTGCGCGCATTTCCGGCACGTCTTCGGTATCAGCCGATAGGTAGATGCGGACTCCACCGATGTTCAGCACATAGCCATTGTCACGCCCCTTAGGGTGGAATTTCAAGCGGCCTTCGGTGGTGTTATAGGCGGCAATCGCTTCGATCCCGATATCACCAAAGTCGGTTGTCTGCGTGTTCCCGATAACTTGCGCGCGTGCAGCCAAATCCGCACTCATCTTATCGCGCGCACCTTTGTTCGAGATTAAGGTTGCTTTATCGGGCAATACCGCAGCAAGTGTTTCGTTGTTTAGGTGGTCGCCGTGGTGGTGGGTGATCAGCACCAGATCGGCCGGTGGCAAGCCTACATATTGCGCGGGATCGCCCACCGGATCAGCATAGATCACGCCCATAGAGGTTTCCATAACGACCGAGGCGTGTGAAACTGGGGTCACTTTAACAGCACCATTGGCAAAACTCATGGCATTATCACCTGCCATAACGGCATATGGCAATACAGTGATGGTGCCGGCAGCGGCAGATGTCGTTTTTAAAAAGTTACGTCGTGAAAGCATTGTTTTCCTCCGAGTTGGGTTCTTAAAAGACTATTGCAATTTTTGGCTGTACCAAAGTATTGCGTGGGTTGATCGAAACGATACGGGATCAGTGGTGCGTTACGTCAATTATTTTATCGCCAATCACTTGGTTTTGCAAATATCCCAGATATTTTGGGCCCAAAGCAATCATCTGGCCGTTTTGATCAGATGCCCGTACTTTACACTCACCTAACTCCCAAAAGGCAAACACGTTTTGGGGTTAGGCGAAGTTGCTTCACCTGCAGCATATTCATATCGCTTTGGCCATCAAATACGTAGTACCAATAGGTCGGTTTTCACGCATTTCAAATTTGTATCCTAACCCCGCATAAAACCTTTGGGCTGTGATTGATGATGACAAACAAATGCGATCTAAACCCAACTTAGCTGCATATTCTTCAATATAAACCACAAGTGCCGTGCCATATCCCAGCCCTTGGCAATCAGGCGACACAAATAAAGAATGTAATTTGTCTTTTTCCAGACTAACCGTACCTACAATTTGATCTTGATATTTTAGAACAACAACATGCCTGCGTTTCATAAATTCGACAACACACGCAATTGAATGACTCATACAAACCGCGTCAATTTCGGTCGCCGTATAATCCTGAGCATTAGTGCGCCGAATAGCCTCCTGAGATAATATACTTATTGCGGGCGCATCCACATCCCCCGCAGCACAAATCTGAAAATCCGCCACCGGCATTAATACCCTTCCACCGAAGAGCCCGTGCGCCGCAGATCCGTCGACCCCAGCAGTATCCCCGTTTCAGGGTCAACCATGATAGATTGCACCGCCCCCATGGTGCGCTTTACAACCACATCATGCCCTTTGGCCCGCAGAATTGCTTTGGTATCGGCACTGATCCCTTCCTCTACACGCAGCTCGTCCGGTAGCCATTGATGGTGGATGCGCGGGGCCAGTGTGGCCTCGGCTATATTCATCCCGTGATCGATCACGTTCATCAGAATTTGCAACGTCGTAGTGATAATGCGTGATCCGCCCGGGCTGCCCGTAACCAAAAAGACTTTATCGTCTTTCATCACGATTGTCGGGCTCATCGAAGACAACGGCCGTTTGCCCGCCTCTACTGCATTGGCGTCACCCCCGATTAGCCCGTAGGCGTTAGCCACACCTGATTTAGCCGAAAAATCATCCATTTCATTGTTCATCAACACGCCCGTGCCCGTAGCCACAATGCCCGAACCATAGGAAAAGTTGATCGTATAAGTGTTGGACACCGCATTGCCGAAACGATCCACAACCGAATAATGCGTGGTTTCATTGCTTTCATAAGGTGTGAGTGTATTTGCCTTCACCTGCACAGCAGGGCGCGCTTTGCCCATATCAATCGCTGTGCGAATATAACTGGCATAGTGTTTATCGGTCAGTTCCTTTACCGGTACATCGATAAAATCCGCATCGCCCAAATAGGTCGCACGATCCGCGTAAGCCTGTTTCATCGCTTCGGCCATCAAATGGATGGTTTGCGCCGAATTATGGCCCAGATCGGCAATTGGATAACCTTCCAATGTATTGAGAATTTGCACGATGTGTGTCCCACCGGAACTGGGTGGCGGCATCGAGTGTATGTCAAAGCCCCGATATGTACCGCTGACCGTATCACGCAGCACGGGGTGATATGCGCCCATATCCGCCACCGTTATCATGCCTTCAGCCGCTTGCACTGCCGCCGCGATTTTTTGCGCGATTTCACCTTTGTAAAACCCATCCGCGCCATGTTCTGCAATCATTTCAAGCGTATGGGCCAGATCTGGTTGTTTGAATACCTCACCCGTTTCATAGAACCCACCATCAGGTTTATAGAACACCGCCGCCGTTTGCGGCCAGCGTTTCAGGCGTTCTTCAGCCCGTTTCAGGTTGTTCGACAGGCTTGTCGTTACCACAATTCCGTCACGGGCCAACCTGATTGCTGGGGCAATCACTTGCGCCAGTGACATCGAGCCGTATTGTTGTAACGCCATTTCCATACCCGCCACAGTGCCGGGCACTCCGATGGCAAGCCCGTGAAAACGGGATCGGTTTTTGACAGGTTCGCCGTTCGCGTCCAGATACATATCCCGAAATGCGGCACTTGGGGCCATTTCACGGTAATCTATTGCTTTGGTGCTGCCCGCTTCCGCGTCATGCACAATCATAAAGCCGCCACCGCCCAGATTGCCCGCACGCGGTAAAGTCACCGCCAAGGCAAAGCCCACAGCCACGCTTGCATCCACCGCATTGCCGCCGGCTTGTAAAATGTCCAGCCCGACACGTGCTGCAACTTTTTCCTGCGCAGCCACCATACCGTTTTCAGCAATAACAGGATGAACACGATCAAGACCGCTATAGATTGCAGTGGATTGGGCAAAAGTAATTGTACCGGACATTGCCAATGCAATGGCCGAGAACAGGGATAGGAATCTTCGTTTTGATAAGGTCATAAGAAAATTATAGCGCAGAAATCAATTCAGGCCAGCGCAGATCACCAAAACAATTTGAATAATCCCAAAATCACCATGTAACGCGTGATTTTCGAGATCGCGACCAAAACCAGAAACCGCCAAAAACGCATCTGCATTATCCCTGCGGCAAGCGTCAGAGGATCGCCGATAATCGGGGCCCACGCCAGCAGAAGTGACCATTGCCCCCAGTGGGCAAACCAGTCTTGTGCTTTACCCAAATCAGCATGTGAAACAGGAAACCACTTGCGATCCTGATAGTGCAGCGCGAACCTGCCCAATCCGTAATTCAAAACTGATCCCAATGTGTTACCGATGCTTGCAACAATCAAAAGCGTCGGAATGGAGTGGGTTGAAAGGGCAGACATTCCAAGCAAAGCTGCCTCTGACCCGCCCGGAAGCAGGGTCGCCGCCGAAAACGCCAGCATAAACAAACCGGCCAATTGCCAAAACGCATCCCCCATCTATCTGAAACCGGTCAACCAGACCAGCCCGGCGCGGGTTGACGTGGCGGGTTTATATTCGGCCCCGATCGGACGGGTATAACCCAGCTCATCAAGTTTGCGCAGTATAGGTTTGTAGTCAAGGTCACCTTGGTTAGGTTCAGCGCGCGCAGGTACGGATGCGATTTGGATATGGCCTATTATGGGCAATAGAACTGGCAGCTTTTCCAGCAAGTCACCTTCCATAATTTGCAAATGATAACAATCGAACATCAGCTTTAGATTGTCTGCGCCAACCGCATCGACAATCGCTTTCGCTTGTGCGGAGTGTTGCAGAAAATAACCGGGTGCGTCCCCGTTATTCAACGGTTCAATCAGGATCGTTATACCCAATGGGGCCGCTTTGCTGCAGGCATACTGCAGGTTTTCCATAAAACAGGCCTGTGCTGCATCACCACTGGCAATTCCCGCCATAACGTGAATATTCGAAGCGCTAATTATCGCCGCATAGCCAATCGCCTGATCTATCGCGGCACGCGCCTCAACTTCACGCCCGACAAGGGCCGACAGCCCGTTTTCACCTGCATTGCCTCGTACCGTATTCAGACCCAGCATGGCCAATCCGGTATCCTGAAGTGCCTGCTTGATCTGATCCACAGGCACTGCATAAGGCCAATGACATTCAACCGCATCGAACCCATCTTGATGTGCTGCGCGAATTGCATCGGGCAGATTGAATTCCGTGTACAAAAATCCAAGATTGGCCGAAAATCTTGTCACCCTAATCCCAGTCCACATCAAATTTGGTAACCAGCCCGTTAATCTGGGCTTGGTCCAGTAACCGCGGATTCATACCACGTGTCAAAAGCGCCAGTTTGGCGGTTTCTTCCAATTCTTCAATCGCATAAACCGCAGCTTCCAGGTCTTTACCTGCAACGACAGGGCCATGGTTGGCCAGAACCACCGCACTGCGCTTACCCGCAAGCCCGCGAATGGCCTGCCCCATCGCAGGATCGCCCGGCATAAAATAGGGTAACAATTTCACCTTGCCCAACTTCATCACACCGTAGGCCGTAATCGCAGGCAGCATATTGTCAGGGTCTGTATCTGGTAAAACCGACAATGCGACAGAATGGCAAGAATGCAAGTGAACCACAGCCCCCGTTTGCGCTCCGCGTGTATCATAAAACGCTGAATGCAAAGGCATTTCCTTGGTCGGCTCATCACCGGAAATCTGCGCCATATCTACGTTGAACAGTGTTAAGCGTGCAGGATCAAGGCGGCCAAAACAACTGCCTGTAGGTGTTACCAAAAGCCGTCCGTCGGACATCCGCGCCGAGACATTGCCCGACGCCCCGCCCGTCAGCCCGCGATCATAAAGTGAACGGGCCATTTCACAGATTAGTTCACGCAACCGGGCTTCTTCTGACATCAAGGTTCCAAACGGGCTAAGGCATCGGTAAAAAAGGTTTCTTTACCGAAGTTACCCGATTTCAAAGCCAAAGCAATAACTGCACCGTCTAATTGGCTAAATCCCCACGGAACCCCAGGCGCTATCTCTGGTCCAATAGTCATTTGAGTGACGCCAAGCGCCTGTGCAACAGCCCCCGATGTTTCACCACCCGCAACAACAAACCGATCTATGCCGCGTGTCTTTGCATCCACTGCCAGAACGGCCAAAGCCTGTTCAACGAGTTCACCTGCACGGGCCACACCCAGCAGATCTTGCGCATGATGTACTGCGTCGGGTTCCGCTGTGGCATAGATCATCGGGGCTGCCGTAATGGGAAGTTCTGCCAGCCAATCGCGCACCTTTTGCACACCATTTTTCGCCAACGCCACCGGATCAAGCCGATAACTTGGTGCTTTTGCACTGTATGCAGCCACCTGCGCACGTGTCATGGCAGAGCAGCTACCCGACAGGATAATCGCACCAACACCCACTTGTGGAACAGGTATTTTTTGTTCTGATTTATTTAATAAACCATGTGCCATATAAAGAGCGGGCAACGGCATCGCCACCGCACTGCCCCCTGTCATCAAAGACATATCACGGCAAGCTTCAGCTATGGTTTTCAGATCATCGTCTGCCACCGCATCCACCACCACATGCACAACACCATCTTTGCGCAAATCCTTTAATCGCGCCTGTAACGCTTCTGCGCCTTTCGCCACACACAACCGATTGGCCAACCCTACCGGCGCAGTGGTTTGCGGGGCCAGCAAGCGCGTCAGATTACTGTCACGCATCGGTGTCAGCGGATGATCTTTCATCGGGCTTTCCGCCAAGGGCTGCTCGCCAACAAACAGGTTCCCCATGAATACACTGCGGCCATTTTCCGGGAATGCGGGGCAATAAATCGTTTGCTCTACCCCCAAATCCGTCATCAATGCCTCGGCCACAGGGCCGATATTACCTTTGGGTGTACTGTCAAAGGTCGAGCAATACTTCCAGAAAAACCGATCTGCGCCTGCCTGTTGCAACCACATCAATGCGGCACGACACTCTGCCACCGCCTGTGCCACAGGGGCAGTGCGACATTTCAGGGCAATCACTTCAAACGCAGCCGTATCCGCAGGCGGTGTATCCGGCACCCCCAAACGCAAGTTGACCCGCACACCTGAACGCGCCAGCAACCCGGCCAAATCACAAGCCCCCGTGAAATCATCCGCAATACAGCCCAAAATCGTGGTCATTTTGTATCCCCCGGCAATGCAAGCCCTGCATTGTCGGCATAGATTTTCGCAACGGCCGCATCATCTTCATCCCCCAAACCGGCACTGACCGCCGCCTGAAACTGCTGCAATGCCGCCGTTGTCAACGGGGCTGCAAAATTTGCCTGTTGCGCGATATCCAGAACAATGCCCAAATCCTTGGGCCAGATATTCACCGAAGATCGTGGTGTGTAATCCGCGTCAACAATATGCGGCGCGCGATTTTCAAACATCCATGAACTGCCTGCGCATTGGCTAATGACTTCCACCGTTTTGGCAGGCTCCACACCTTGGGTCATACCAAAAGTCACAGCTTCCGCCATTGCCGCGATATGCACACCGGCCAAAAGTTGGTTCACAGCTTTCATGGCCGATCCGGCCCCTGCCGCATCACCCAGCTCGAACACCGTTTGGGCGACCGCGTCCAATGCCGGACGCGCTTTGGAAAACGCCACGTCAGTACCGGATGCCATAACAGACAATTCCCCCGATGCAGCCTTTAACGCACCACCCGAAATCGGGGCATCCAGATAATGCAACCCGGCAGCCTTTGCAGCACATTCCATCTCTTTGGCAAAAGACGGGGCCACGGTTGCACAGGCAACAATTACAGCGCCCGTAGACAAATGCGGCGCAATACCGTTTGCACCGAATAAAACGTCGCGCGCCTGATCTGCGTTAAGCACCACAATCACAACAATATCCAACCCGGGTAGAACATCACTCAACGGTCCGACAAGCCCACCTTCAGCCTGAAATGCAGCCATCGCGGTTTCGTTCAGATCAAACCCCGCCACATCATGCCCTGCACGCAGCAAAGATTGCGCCATTCCATAGCCCATCGATCCAAGGCCAAAAACACCGATCCGTCTGTTTATCCCCATTGTATCCCCTGCCATTAAAGCTCAAAATAAACGCTAGTCATGACCTGTTCTATTGGCAAGGTGTTCAATTGACATGTTCGGGAAAAGTGGGGACGGCCCTGGAACGCCCACCATCCTTGTAAGTACTTAATTTAGCTACATTTCATATACGACAGTTATACGATTTGTCTCACTTTTGTGTCTCGCCTACAATATCATTTACACTAAATTGAGTAAATGACGTTCTTTAACCACACTAGTAGCGTATTTTTTATTGCGACTGATTATCATCAAACAAATAGAGACTACTTGCCATGTAATGGAGGAGGATTAGCTATTGACAGCTGAGATATACCTCGCAATAGTTTTCGCATTGAAACACATTATAATTGAGTTGAAGATATATTGTATTATTTAAAGTTGAACCTTCGGGCAATATACGCAAAGCTACTGCCGAATTTCGTGTTAGAGGTTTCCGGTCCATCCGGTCATCTGGTGCGGTTTTGCGGTTTCCATTCAGAAATAGTGAAACCCTGCGCAATAAACCATTCATCTGATTTAAAATGCCCCTAAATTTACCAAGCAAACGGAACATACATACAGTTGCCTCAAGCTTCGTATCAGCTTCTCGCCAATCTAACCGCTTAATATCCTTATTTAAACTAGCGTCTTTTTCTAAACAAGATTGTTCATCAGGAAAAATTAGCAGGGCTGAAGACCCGGCACAAGAAACAGGATTATTTTCACATTCACGAATAGGAAAACATATCGACCAATTTAAGAACAAAATTGCGCCTCATGCATTTATTGAAATAGCCGCAGGACATATCCTCAGGTGCGACTGGCAACAAAACTGGACAGCACAATGAGCACTGTCAAATTTGATCTACCGACGATCAGCACCCCCATCGCTGCACCGAAGAATAGCGTGCTGACGCTGATAGTTCCCGTGTACAATGAGCAAGCCGCGATCGGACCGTTTCTGGATGCAATAGCGACGGTTTCCGCGCAAATGCCGCCGTTGGTGCAGACTGAAATTTTGTTTATCAACGATGGCAGTCGTGATGACACGGAATTCGCGATCCGATCATTCATGCCAACCAACCATCACATACGCTTGGTCAATCTGTCGCGCAACTTCGGCAAGGAGGCCGCATTGTGTGCCGGTCTGGAGCACGCGCACGGCGATGCCGTCATTCCGATTGACGTCGACCTGCAAGACGAACCAGACATCATCCCCGAGATGGTCGTTAAGTGGCAACAAGGTGCGGAAATCGTCAACGCGCGCCGTATCGACCGATCCAGTGACAGCTGGGCAAAGCGGACGACGGCAAGGGCATTTTACCGTGTTTTCAATTACCTGTCCGACTACCCCATGCCATCGGACGTCGGCGATTTTCGTTTGCTGGACCGTCAGGTCGTCGACGTATTGCGCACATTAGGAGAGCGCGTGCGACTGAACAAAGCTCTTTTCAGCTGGGTCGGCTTTAAGGCCGAGGAAGTGACCTTTGAACGCAAAGTCCGCAGTCAGGGGCACACGAAAATGAACTTCTGGCGGCTATGGGGTATAGCGTGGGACGGGATCATCGGCTCGACGATCAAACCGTTGCGTATCTGGACCTATCTGGGCACCTTCCTCGGCATCATGTCGCTGCTCTATGCAACCTACATCTTCGTCACCACGCTATGGTTCGGCGTTGATGTGCCGGGCTACGCCTCGTTGATTTTGCTGATCCTGACCTTTGGCGGTCTGAACCTTTTTGCGATCGGAATTCTGGGCGAATATATTGGACGCATTCTTACAGAGGTCCGTGAAAGGCCGATGTATGTGATCCATTCGACCCACGGTGGTGACGAATAGAATGTCTTCAATGTCAGAGCTGACAGTCCGGGTGCATAGCGCATGGATAGGACAGATCACGCGCTTTGCCGTCGTGGGGGCGGCGGCGACGTTGATCCATGTCGTTGTCGCGCTACTGGTCACATCGGCCTTTGCATTGGCCCCGCTTGTCGCCAACCTAGCCGGGTTCAGCGTGGCGGTCGCTGTGTCATTCTGGGGGCATCTGCGGGTGACGTTCAGGGTGGAGAAACCGCAACGACAGCATCTTTATCGGTTTATCGTGCTGTCTTTGGTATCACTTGCAGTCAGCAGTCTGATCACCGCGACATGGACCTACTGGGGCGGAAGCATGATCGTGGCCATGAGCTTTGTCACGCTGATCGTCCCCAGCATGTCGTTCGTTGCAGCCCGGCTTTGGGCCTTTGCCACGGTAACAGGCCGAGCGGCTGCTCTGGATTCTAAAAACGGAGGACCTTCATGATACAGCTCAAGACATCGACGCTGGCCTTGATAGCTTTGATGATGCTGACCCTGATCGGTTACGTAGCATTGACGTTGGCGTATCCGGTTTACTTCGGCAAGAAACACCTTCTCGATTTTGATATATTTTATCTGGTCAGCACGATGATTGGTGAGGGCAATCTGAATGCGGCCTACACATCAGAAATATTCCTGCCGCGGCAGGCTCTGGTTCCGGGTTTTAACGGTGGCGAAATGCTATGGAGTTACCCGCCGCACTTCAATTTGTTCGTGTCGCCCCTGTCGCTGCTTCCCCTGTCCGTATCCTATGCACTGTTTATGGTGGTAACGCTGACATTTTATGTCCTTGTGATCCGCGCATTGGCAGGACCAACATTTCATACTATCGCCGTGTTGTTCCTGCCGCTGGTAGTGGTGATCATTCGGTCAGGACAGAACAGTTTCATAACCGGAGGCTTGATCGCGTTCACCTGCCTGCTTGTGCTGCGGCAGTCCCGCTGGTCCGGTCTACCGCTGGGGTTGATGGCTATCAAGCCGCATCTTGCGCTAGGTGTCGGCATCTGGTCGCTGCTGGATCGCCGCTGGGATTTGGCTGCGCTGTCACTGACTGTCGTGGCTGTTGTGTCATTGCTGGCAACGGTGGCGTTCGGAACGGCCGTCTGGTCGACATCGCTTACGGCTGTCGCCAGAACCGCAGACCTCCTGATCGAGGGGCGCTTTCCACTATTTCGCATGACCTCAATCTACGCGTCCGCCCTGTCCTTTGGCATCGAACACCAGATCGCCATGCTATTGCATTTGATGACTGTTGGCGCGGCCCTAGGCGCTCTGGTCGCACTTAGCCGCGTCAAGTTTCCGCCGCGGGTCTTTATGGGGGCCGGAGTTTTTGTATCGGCGCTGATCAGCCCCTACAATTACGACTATGATCTTGCGATGTTGGCCGCAGCAGCCTGTTTGCTGATCAATACGGTGGCGCGTTACGCAAGGAAGGCAGAGCAATATATAATTGCCGTTGTGATCTTAAGCATTGGCGTCAATGGCTTAGCGCTGACGCCAATCCTCGAGTATATCGTTAACGACGATACGGCCCGGCCAATCTCAGTTCTGGGCCCTATCCTGTTTGTTGGCGGGATCGTTCTGTTCCGTGTGCTTTGGCGTTGCAGAGATGCTACTCAGGCAGTGTCTGCCTAAATTTCTGACAAATTTTTACGAGGGGTGTAGATATGTCGCTACGCGCGGGACATTTCCACTAACCTCCCGTTTTGGGAAGAAGAAGATGTGCGTGGGCCTCTTCGGATATGCAAGCGGTACTCGTTATTATTGGTGGCACAACAATGCATAGTCAGAACGTTGGCATGAATGCGACATACGTCTCTCCATTGATCAGATTGTCTCTCACACCACTTTGGCTTTGGACAGTTGTGTTAGTATGTTCGCGTAATTGGCTTCGCCCTGGGCCCCGGTCACCAGATGGCTGCCTTCAAAAACCATGGCCGGAACGCCTTGCACGCCTTTTTCGCTCCAGAACCGCTGCTTTTTACGTACCATACCAGCACGCTCGCCTTGGTTCAGAATGGTAAGCGCTTGCGCGCCTTCCAAGCCGATTATGGTGGCTATATCTGCCAGAAACTGGATATCCGACACATCCTTACGGTCTGTGAAAAAGGCACCGAAAAGGGCCATTTTCATCTCATGACCTTTGTCATGTTCTTCAGCCCAGTCAATCACTTGGTGGGCTGCGAATGTGTTATACATGCGCATGTCATCGGAATAATTGAATGTAAAACCAAGAGATGCGCCCATCTCGGTCAGACGTGCCCGTGCCTTGATAGAGCCTTCCATAGTGGTTCCGTATTTGGCCGCCAGATGTTCACGCAGGTTTTCACCTTTACTTGCCATGTTCGGATTAAGTTCGAACGGGTGCCAGTGCACGTCCAATTCAGTGCCGGTATCTCGTGCTGCTTGCGCAAGCTGATGATAGCCGATTACACACCAGGGGCAGACGACATCCGACACGATGTCTACACGAATAAGGGTCTTGGTCATGGGATCACTCCTTGTCATTGGCGGTATTTTCAACGGCAACGGCTTCGGTATCGCCTTACCAAAGATAGTTGGCCGGGTATGGCTAGTTAGTTTACCTGTAAGGATGAGCTTCTAAACTCACCCTTACAGTCAGCCCAAGAGACTACTTGGATTGTTGTTTGCGGAATTCTGGAACTGGCAAGCCACCAATTCCCCAATCCTCTAGTGCAACTTCGTCAATAACAACGAAAGTAGCGGCCGGGGGTTTGTTGAGAACGCGCGCGAGCAGTTCGGTTGTCCCACTAATTAACTCAGCCTTCTCTTCGGGTGTTGGGCCAGTACCATTTGGCCCACCTTCTTTGGTAATTTTGATATTAACGTAGGGCATTCAAGCCTCCTGTACTTTTGGAACATAAGTGAATATTTTAGTCATGATCCGCCATCCATTATGATCATGCGTCAAAGTCAGAAAGTCGAGAAATTCCCGATCCATCATCGTCATGGACGCTCTGACGAATGCCATTTTAGTACCACCAAATTCTATGGAGAAAATGCGATCTTCGCGTGGCTGGCCCTTGCTGGCAGGTGGTGTTCGCGCATCCACCATTTTAAAATATTCCGCGAGTGACTTGTTCATGTAGTCCCCTTCAATCATGTTCACATAGCGCGCATCGGGGTGAAAAACATTTGCAAGTTGCTTTGTGTCCGCGTGATATAGACCGTCGAAATAGCCCTGCAAGACTTCAGTAACTTCTGCGAATGCCTTGGGATCCATCATTAGATCAATCCTTCTGTTTTCATTGCGGCTTGCGCTGCTGGGCGACTTGCGACGCGCTCAACAAATGCAGCAACGTTGGGCCATGCTTTCAGGTCAATTCCGACGAAATTAGACCAGTTACTGACAACGAAAAGATAGGAATCTGCAACTGAGAAATTGTCACCCAGAAGATAGGTTCTGCCATCATCTAAAAGATCATTGAGATAGTCGAACTTCGCGGCCACATTCACGCCAGCCTTTGCCTTATCTTCTTCGGTAGCCGTGCTGGAAAAGAACGGGCCGAATGCATTGTGCAGTTCTGTGCCAGTATAATTTAGGTATTCCTGCATCCTAGTGCGGGCCAAAGTTCCGACATTAGGCGCCAAACCGCTCTGTGGGTGCTGATCAGCAATGTATTGTAGAATTGCCGGGCCTTCAGTGAGGATCTCACCGGAATCAAGCTCTAAAGAAGGGACATACCCATTTGGGTTGATTTTCTTATAGTCCAAACCTGACTTGGTCTTGCCCGCATCGGTATCAACTTCGACCAGATCGAACGTCGCACCAACTTCTTGCAAAGCAATATGGCTCGCCAAAGAACAGGCGCCTGGTTTATTAAACAGTTTCATTTAGATATTCCTTCTCTTTTTAGGGTTCATCACCCATGTTTTTAGAAATGTAACAGTCATCATGCTCCATTGATAATATTGATTATTCACTATAATGATCTTAAAAATAGATTGTTATGAATTGGGAAATTGAGGGAAGCAAATGACCTACGAGCAATTGATCGTCTTGCACGCCATTGTCACTGAGGGAACCTTTCGGGGTGCTGCTGACAAATTGAACAAATCCCAATCTGCTATCAGTCATATGCTCAAGAAGCTTGAGACCGAGATTGATATTGTTCTGCTGTCGCGAGAAGAATATAGACCGACGCTGACGCAAGCAGGCGAAGTGTTCTACCGTCAAGCGACACGGGTGATGCAACAGATGCAGCAACTCGGCAGCACTGCAAAAAACTTGAGAGCCAAACAGGAAGCGCAAGTCTTTCTAGCTGTGACCGCCACATATCCATTGAAGTCGCTTCTCGAGATTGTTGGTACCATTACCGCTGAATATCCAGCAACTCATATCCGCTTGTCTGGAGAAAACATGGGAGGTCCGATAGAGCGACTGTTACGTGACGATGCAGACATCATCATTGCCACAATGGATGGCGTTCCAGTTGATCAGGTTGAAGCAATTCCATTTGCTGAAATAACCATTCTTCCTGTTGCGCATCCGGATTTTGAACCTGCGCGCAGCTCCCACATGAAAACCATTAGTGAGATGCAAAGCTATACCCAAATCGTTGTTGCAGATAGCAGCAGTGGGGCATTTGTGCAAAGCAGGGATATCTTGCCTGGCGGCCTTCGCTGGACGGTTTCGGATTTTGCCGCAAAGAAAGAAATCCTGCTCGCAAAAATGGGTTGGGGTGGGATTCCCAGTCATATGATTAAAAAGGAACTCGCCATTGGGGCGTTGGTACCCTTGAATGTTGAAGGCTATCAACCAAGACAGTCGCTTCTGTTTCAAATCCGAAGGCGCGATAGGGATGTTGGGATTGTGGCCCAATCTATCTGGGAACAGATGATGTCTGTGGCTTCGGATGACGAATGCGAATGAAACTGCACAAGGATGACATTGCAGTGGCTACATATTATACGCGGTTTATTACGTCGTTTTGAAAATTCAAGGACACGCCGACCCTAAATCGAGCGAATTTTATACCTGAACCGCAAACATAACTAAACTCGCATTATCCGCAATGCATAGAGTAGTGGATTTCAAAATGTGAGACGAACGTTTCCCACAAGTGCATTAGCTACTGTTTTTATTATATATTTTACATGATGTGGTGGGCGACCCTGGAATCGAACCAGGCGTGGGTCACCCCGGGGGAGTTACAGTCCCCTGCCGCACCTTGCAGCCCGTCGCCCCTAAGGCATCTTCAATCGCCTCAAGCTCGGCCTGATTAATCGGGCGTCTTCGCTTCGTCAACCACAAAAAGCTTGTTGCAGGCTCTTGATCGTGCCAAATGTGCGGCGACTTGGGAAAGATAGGCAAATGGCACCGCGAAAAGATAAAAAGCCCGTGTGGGTAGTTGGTAAAGAACGCGACAGGCGCACATCTGCGGCTGAAACCGTCTGGCTGTTTGGTACCCATGCGGTGCGTGATGCACTTTTGAATCCTGCACGCCAACGTTTGCGGCTTGTTGTAACCAAAAATGCCGCCGATAAACTGGCCGACGCGATTGCAAAATCGGGTATGGAGCCTGAAATCCAAGACCCGCGCCGCTTCAACGTCCCGATTGATCCGCAGTCAGTTCACCAAGGGGCTGCCTTGGAAGTGAAACCACTTGATTGGGGCAATCTGTCCGAGCAATGCGCCCCACGCGGTGAGCGCGCGGTTGTGATCGTGCTTGATCGCGTCACCGACCCGCATAATGTTGGCGCAATCCTGCGCTCAGCCGAAGTGTTCGGGGCGCGTGCCGTCATTGCCACCCTGCGTAATTCCGCCCCTGAAACCGGTGCTTTGGCCAAAACGGCCAGTGGTGCTTTGGAACGTCAGCCCTATTTGCGGGTACAAAACCTGGTAAAATCCCTGAAAACATTGTCCGACATGGGTTACCGCCTGATTGCATTGGACGGCGAAGCGGATGCTGATCTGCAAGACACGCTGAATGTCGAACCCAACGCCCCAACAGCTTTGGTTTTGGGTGCCGAAGGCCCGGGCCTGCGCCAATCCACCAAAGAAACCTGCGATATAATTGCTAAAATTCCGTTTCAACGCAGCTTTGGTTCATTAAACGTGTCCAATGCGGCTGCCGTGTCTTTATATGCACTATCCCAAACTAAGTGACATAAATACACATTTCTGCGAGGGGGGTTCTATTTTTAATTTTGGGCATTATCTTAATCCAAAAGGAGTATCCCGATGCAATTCACCCGTCGCACAGCACTTGGCTTACTTGCAGCCGTAGTATCAACCCCGGCGTTTGCCGCACAACCTGCTATATACACCAAGGGTGGGTTAGCAATTGGCGGGTATGATACTGTTGCCTATTTCGCCGAAAAAAAGCCGAGCAAAGGCTCTGCTGATCATAGCCTGAAATGGCGCGGTGCCACATGGCGGTTCAAATCTGCTGAAAACAAAGCTTTATTTAAAGCCAACCCTGAAAAATACGCCCCGCAGTATGGTGGTTATTGCGCCTATGCGATGGCCAGCGGTGATTTTGTATCCACCAGCCCGAAGGCATGGGATATATATGAAGGCAAATTATATCTGAACTATAATTCGGCAATCTGGGCTGTATGGAACCGTGACAAAGACGGTTACGTGACACGTGCGGACAAGCGCTGGCCTGCGAACCTGAGCAATTAGGCGAAAACATACTGGCGGCTTGCAATAAGCGATTTTAATACTATCTAAATAATGGAAGCAAAGTTTGGAACCCTTTGTTTCAAAATTCTGTCCCTCGTTCCATGACTACGCCCGAAAATGACTTTCGGGCGTTTTTTTATCCGGTTTGACGTTTTATTTGATCTCAAAAACGATCGTCACGGTTGACTGCAACCCCAATTCACCCGCGGCAACAGGCACCGCATCAGAAGCCATTGCCATTTCCATCCGCGCCATTGCCCGTGGTTGCGGATTACCGCCATTTTCATTGATATAAACAACCTTCCCCAGTTCAACCCCTGCCGCTTGCGCATAAAGTTCAGCTTTAGCTCGTGCATCTGTCACGGCATTTTTTCGTGCTTCATCCTTATGCGGGCGCGGTTTTTGAATGCCGAAATTTATATGGTTGATCCGATTGGCCCCAGTTTTCGTCAAAACATCCAAAATCGTGCCAACAGCCCCAAGGTTACGAACCCGTACCGTCAGGGTGTTCAACGCCTCATACCCGATGATATGCGGCGATGCATTGTTGCTATTACGTTGATCCCAGCGCGGATTTAACGATAATTGTGCGGTCTGTATATCACGCGGCTCAATGTCGGCCGCTTTCAAATGCGCAAAAATCTTATTCATAGCCGTAGAATTTATCCGCATCGCGTCCGATGCCTTTTCATGAAAACTACCGACACCAAGGGATATTGTTGCCATATCCGGGGCAACGTACACCTCACCAATACCGGTCACAGTTATACGCCGTTCAATATCCTGTGCTGTGGAAAAATTTGGGGCTATTGCCATCACCAGTACCATTATAGCTGTACGCATCATATATCCTTTTCATTTGCTTCCCTTCAATTTGGGCCAGTAACAGACCACATTCAAGCTTACCGTTATAAATTGCCAAAAAACTACGCTAGGTTATAAGAAAGCCATGCGGCACACAAAAACATTGTTTTTGTCGTTTTGAAGGAAGTACACGAGAATACCATGGAAAAACAACCTGAACCATTTGCTGTGGACTTGTCGAATGACGGCATTTTCCTATGGCACCGGAAACCCGCAAAAAAGTGGGAGTTTTTGGGTAGTGTTCCCCTGAACTCGGGCAATTTACGACAGCAACTGGAAACATTGAAAAACATCGCAATGAACATTGATGCGCCATCCTATGATGCCGTTGTCCGCATTCCAACCGCCGAAGTGAATACCCTGACAGTACCCCATGATCCCGGTGCCGACACCAGCTGGGAAATCCGCATCGTTTCTGCCATTGAAGCTGCCGCAAGCGTGTCAATAAGAACCATTGCTTTCGACATTGATCGCGGCAACAACAGTTCGGATATCAGCATTGCCTGGACACCCATGTCGGTCATAAAACAAGCCGAAACTTTTGTTCATCTTATCGGATTCAGACCAACGCGTTACACCACGGACCTTAATACGACAGATTTCCCTAGAAGCCCAAATTTCCAGATTACAGATTATTATATACAGTCCGAAGATATGCCAAACAGTGACAATACACCCGATGAACAGGAAACACCGGATACGGTTTCTTTGGCCACCCCACCACAGGCCGGCACGACTGCCCCCCATTTTCAACAAACGAAAAGCGGCTTTGGCTTCATATGGTTCATCTCATTGTTCATAATTCTGGCTATGCTTCTGGCAGGGTTGTACTTTTGGCCGCGCGTTCAACAATCAGCCATTCTGGAAACGGATCTAAGAATAAACCAGCCATTTTTTGCTATAGTCGGTTCCGTTTCTGCAATAGGCTTTGAAAAAAATAAAACAATCTTATAGTTATCGGGTAATATCGTTACGAGAACCCCCAAACAATAAGGCTGCACACCGCCCGATGATCAGATCCAGCACGAAATACGCAGTCGACCTGTCCAATGACGGTGTGTCATTGTGGCATCGTGAGATAGGTCAATCATGGAAATTATTAGGTGAATCTACCTTGAGTTCCAAAAGTTTTTCCGCCGACATTGGAAAACTAAAAGAAGGCCAAAAACCAAACACGGAAGGCAGCCTTATTGCCGAAATCCGCATTCCAAGCACCGAGGTTTTTGTGTCTGATATAGATATAAACGGAATCCATGCGGACACGCTTACAGCTTTCGTTAATGACTTTCTTTCTAAAAACACACCCTATGCAGCACATGATCTACTATTTGACTTGGAAAATGGTGTCGGCACCGAAAAGGCTTATATTGCCGCAATCACAAAAGAAACCATTGAAGAAGCAAAAAGCTTCATCACGAGTCATGGTTTTGAAGCGGCTTATTACACCGCACAATTGGACAAAAATGATTTTCCAAGGGCCCCAAAATTTTACGATAGTGATCAATCTGCTGCTACAACAGCACCGTCGACCCCGCCACGACAAGCATCATCGATAAAAACCGCGACAAAAGCTGTTTCGAAATCTCTCCCACCTTTAAAATCACCCAGAGAAAATGCCGAACCCGATATTATTGCAGGCAAAGCAACACCCACTTTGAACGTGTCCGCACCAAAAGAAGCCGAAACACAACATGCTGGTGCAACGCCACTGAAAGCGTCCGATAAAACAGATTTAAGTGGCTTTGAAACTGTGCGCAGCAGAACCTTAATCACACAGGATGAATCAACGGATAAAGCCGCAGATATTGCAGATGCTCCCAGCCCCGTAATACCACAGCCGCGCATTTCAATCGGCATCACCACACCGGAAACAGAGGATATAGCTAAAAAAACAATTTCTGTTCCCAGTCCGATCACGACGCCCCAAGGGGATGCAATCCGTACGGATGTTCGCGGATTATTCAAACTACGCTACGTTTTCATTCTTGCGGCCTTGGCACTGATTGTTCTGTTTTATTGGTTCTATACCGCGTTATTCGACGGCAAAGCCGAAATTGCCCGACTACAACAAATTTCGACAACGGCCCCTACAATCATTTCCGAATCCGGATCTTTGCGATACCAAGCATCAACCGACACGGCCCCGACTTTGGAACAGGTTCTTGTGACTAAGATAACACAAAATCCAGCTCTGAAAATACCCGAAACCATCGCCAATCCCGCCCTTATTGCTGCGCAAAATCCGGAGACAACAGGCGCGAATATAAACACGGATAACATATCGACAAACACAACTTCCCCCACATCAAAAAACCCGGATCAAACCGTGTTGCCGGAAACAATTCCCAACCCAACAGAATATATCGAAACCGCTGGAACCTTAGTCCCCACCAAAGAAGGCACACCCGGGGCTGAAGGCATTACATTGTTTCTGGGACAGCCGGATATTTTGCCACCTCGCCGCGTACAGTTGAAAATATCACCAGATCCCCTAAAAGACATTCTGCCAAAGATGCGCAGTCAGGCATTTGAGAAAGATCACAAATCGGAAGCACCGCAAGAACCGATACAACAAACGGTAACGGCCGCCGAGATTGTTGAGCAACCCGAACCGGCGGTGTCACAGACACTCCCCCCTTCAACAGTCGATGTGCCGGATATTTTTGCGATAGCTGATCTGTCTTTAAAAGATAAACAGCCTATACCCCGCCCGGCAACGATTGCCGGAATATCCGAAGACATGAAAAACTCTTTACTTGCGAAGGCAGACCCAACGCTTGCCGGTATAAAACCCAGGCGCCGGCCGGCCGGTTTAAGCGTACCGCCCAAAGTTACCGTGCTTGCGAGTGCCAACTCAACCGAGATAAGAACCGCTATTCAGCAGGCCGTCCAAGAGCTTGCACGGCCGCGTGCGCGCCCTGCAAGCCTAAGCAGCACTGTCGCCAAGGCCAATAATAGCAATATTCAAACCGCAGCTTTATTACCCCCATCCAATACCGCCGGCACATCAAAGGCCAGCAGCCCGTCCCCGGTAAACATTCAAAAAGAGGCAACGGAACACACACGGTTCAACAAAAAACGAATATCCTTAATTGGGGTTTTTGGAACACAATCCAGTCGCCATGCATTAGTACGTATGCCAAGCGGGCGCATTGTACCGATAAAGCCCGGTCAAAGCTTCAGCGGCTGGAAAGTTGCCGCCATTGGTGAAAGTACCGTTCGGATCATCAAAGGTAATCGCAATCAGGTTTTGCGCATGCCAAAATAATCTACAACAACAATACAGCCGCAAGCCCCAAGAATGCAAAAAACCCAACAATATCAGTAACCGTTGTCACAAAAGCCCCGGATGCCAGTGCGGGGTCAACGCCAGCTTTGCCCAGTCCAATTGGTACCAGAATACCGGCCAGCCCTGCAACAACCAGATTACCGACCATCGCTACGCCCAAAACAACGCCCAGCATCACTGATCCATACCAATAATAGCCAACCACCCCGATAATCAGCGCAAATATAAGCCCGTTGAACAGGCCTACAAACATTTCACGACGAACAATGCGCAATGCGTTTGCTGCGGTTAAATCCTTGGTTGCCATAGCACGCACCGTCACAGTTAACGTCTGCGTGCCGGCATTGCCGCCCATTGATGCAACAATCGGCATCAAAACCGCCAAAGCCACAATCGCCTCTATCGTTGCGGCAAACTGCGCAATAACGATTGAGGCCAGAATAGACGTCGCAAGGTTCACCGCCAGCCACGGAAAACGGCGCCGCGTGGTTGACCAGATATTGTCGATCAGACTTTCATCGCCAACACCCGCCAAACGTTTGATATCTTCTTCGGCATGTTCCTCCAGAACCTCCATCGCGTCATCCATGGTGATGACACCAACCAGACGGTTATCCGCATCCACCACGGGGGCCGAAACCATATTATACTGATTGAATGCATAGGCCACATCCTCTTGCGATTGCAGTACGGGGATGGTGCGGAATTCTTCATCCATAATTTCTGACATTTTGGTTTTTCGCGCCGCCGACATCAAACTGGAAAGTGGAACTTTACCAACAGGTGTCAATCTTGGGTCAACCATTACCACATCATAAAACTGATCCGGCAAATCAGTTTCTTTGCGCAGATAATCGATTGTTTGCCCCACGGTCCAATGCGTTGGTGCCATAACCAATTCACGTTGCATCAAACGCCCAGCTGAATCTTCGGGGTATTGCAAGGACTGTTCTACAGCCATCCGGTCAGATGCATCCAAAGCATCCAGAATACGTTCCTGTTGTGGTTCGTCCAGATCCTCTATCAAGTCGACAACGTCGTCGGTATCCATCTCCCTGACAGCGCCCGAAACTACATCATCAGACATATCCTCAATTACATTGTCCAACAGACCTTCGTCAATTTCCGCCAGAACTTCACCATCAAAATCCGCACCCCAAAGTACAATGAAGGCACTGCGTTCCTTGGGACTGATCTGTTCGTAAAGATCAGCAATATCAGCGGCATGGAATGGTTCCAATAATTGAACAAGCACATCTCTTTCGCCCGCTTCAACAGCATCCAGAACCGCGCCAATCAATGTGCTGTCTATCTCATAGGCACGCTCGGAATGTTCGGTATCGATAACTACGGTATCTGACATGATTGGTCCCCTGAAACTTTATTTGCAGACTTATAACAGTTCCCCATGTCACAACAACGCAAATTGCAAAATTCAAAATGGTTTACGGCTTATCATTGCTGGCATATAATTTTCTTTAAATCAAATAAGCGGCGCAAACGGTAATGACGACAACAGACCCGAAAATAATATCAAACGCCGATCTTCGATTAGCAGCGACGAATGCCCATCAGAACAACAATCTGGAACAGGCCCGGAACCTGTATCGCACCTATTTACAAAGCTGCCCCAAAGACGCTGCCATCTGGTCCAACCTGGGGGCTTTGTTCCGCAAGCAGAAAAACTATGATCTGGCGGTTGCAGCACATATGCGTGCATTAGAGCTGGAACCTACGGCCCCTACTTTGATGAACAATGCCGCAAACGCCTTTTATGATGCAGGAAACATTTCGGGATCACTGAAATTACGCAAGAAGGTCATAAAGTTCGAACCGGGCAACCCCGATCATTACGCCAGTCTGAGCAAATGTTATCGCGGATTGCATCAAATGGACAAAGCCCACAAAACATTGACCAAAGCTATTAAAAAATTCCCTGACTTCGCCGAATTATATATCCAGATGGCCTTTGTCCAGCTGGCACAAGGCAACTATCAGAAAGGTTTTAAAAACTTTGACTGGCGATGGAAGGGGGATGAATTAACACCCCCTGATTTTCCTTTTCCAAAATGGAACGGCGAATGCCTGAAGGGCAAAACCATTCTGGTCATGCCTGAACAGGGTTTTGGCGACACGATTTTGATGGCCCGGTTCTTACCCGCATTAAAACAACTGGGTTGCACCATCAAAATGCCGATCAAGCAACCGCTGCTGCGCCTGTTTTCCACGGTACAAGACGATGTAACGTTTATTGAAACCAAAAACGAACTGGACAATTGTGATTACTGGGCACCGATGATGGATTTGCCGCTTTATCTGGGTGCAACACTAGACACATTGCCTAAACCCACCCGGCTTTTCACCCCCGAAGATGCCCGTACACACGCCCGAAAAATTACCGCCCCCTATCAGGGCCGGTTCAAAATCGGCGTGATGTGGTCAGGGTCCGTGACGTATCGCGCCAATCACAAACGTTCGTTCAGCCATCAGCGGTTTTTAGAACTGTGCGACATCCCAGACCTGCAAATGTTTTCGCTTTACAAAGGCCCGCTATTGGATGCCTTTCATGCCGACGGCACATCCACGATTATTGTTGATGCCGCCGGCGATGACCGTGATTTCGCCGACAGTGCCGCGTTGATGCAAGAACTGGATTTGGTTATCTCAATGGACAGTGCCATTGTTCATCTTGCTGGTTCCTTGGGGATTGAAGTATGGAACCTTTTGCATTCCGAACCCTATTGGCTTTATCAGCCTTTCCCTGATCACACACCATGGTATCCTTCCATGCGATTGATTACACAAAAGAAAACTGGTGACTGGGATGGCATCTTTGCGCGTTTGAAAATCGACATCACTGCGCGTATCAAAGATTGGAACCGAAAATGAGCGATATTTTAACACCGATCTCACCCGGCGAACTGTTAGACAAACTGACGATACTGCAGATCAAATCAGAGAATATTCTGGATGGTGACAAACTGATCAATGTGAATATTGAACGCACAGCCTTGCAAAATGTTGTGAACGCACATATCCCCAAAACCAAGGCGATACAGTTCCTGACCGCATCCCTATTAGCTGTGAATAAAGAGCTGTGGGCCATTGAGGATGACATTCGCGATTGCGAAAGAGCGGGTAACTTTGGCGACGGTTTCATACGTCTGGCCCGCGCGGTTTATGTCACCAACGACAAACGTGCTGATCTGAAGAAACAGATCAATATTGAAATGGGATCAAACCTGATCGAGGAAAAATCCTATACGGATTATTAGGGGCGATAATATCTCAGATCCAACAGTAATTTAATCCCCTTGTATGTCGCTTGCGCTGGTTTTATTAAGTTCCGCGTTCGGAATTAAAGCGCCCCCCTCTGGTGTGGATTTTATTTTAGTGGAATCCAATCGGCGTATAAACGTGCCTTCATTGATTATTTGTTCTGCCAGATAGTTATCACCAACCTCTACCCATTTTCCTTCTGCATTTCGGGTCAGAACAGTATCCTTATGACCAACCCCAAACGATCCCATGCCATCAAACCCCGAATTGGTGACACCGACAACCACATACCTTTTACCTTTAAAACTATGTTCACTTGCCGACGTGCTTGCAGAATCGCATCCCGCTAGAAACAATAAAATGCTGCCTATTATAATTGGATTCATAAAATTCATAATTCCACCTTTTCTCGTTCAAATCGTTTTATTACTTCAGATTAAGGTTGATAGAATCCGCCTATTCCCTACGTCAATTTATCACGGAATAAACTTTTTCACCAATTTTGTCTGATGCTCCACGATTTTTCCCAGCTCCACCCCCGTCAAATGCCCGCCCCGCACAACCGCGCGGCCTTCCACATAAAGATCACGCACATGGTGCGGCCCAGTCAGCACCAACGCTGCCACCGGATCCCATGACCCTGCTGTGGCAATGCCGCTGGTCACGTCCCAAATTGCAAAATCTGCGCGTTTTCCAACCTCCAGCGATCCGCAATCATGACGGCCCAATACCTGCGCCCCGCCCAATGTGGCAACTTCCAGCACTTCACGCGCTGACATGGCATCGGCCCCGTTCTGTACCCTTTGCAACAATAACATCAGGCGCGCTTCATCCAGCAAATGCCCCGCATCATTGGATGCAGACCCATCTACGCCAAGGCCCACTTTCACACCTGCATCGCGCATAGAACGCACAGGTGCGATACCTGACCCAAGACGGCAATTCGAACAAGGGCAGTGCGCGACACCCGTACCTGAACGCGCGAACAGATCAATTTCCTGCCCATCCAGCTTCACACAATGGGCATGCCAGACATCATCCCCAGTCCAGCCTAGGTCTTCGGCATATTGCCCGGGGCGGCAACCGAAATTTTCCAAGGAATAGGCAATATCTTCGTTATTTTCCGCCAAATGCGTATGCAACATCACCCCTTTATCCCGAGCAAGGATCGCGCTATCACGCATCAGTTCCCTGCTAACCGAAAACGGTGAACAGGGCGCAATTCCGACGCGTATCATCGCACCATCAGCGGCATCATGATGTGCATCAATCACACGGATGCAATCATTCAGAATATCATTCTCTTTTTCGCACATCGCATCGGGCGGCAAACCGCCGTCACTTTCACCAATACTCATAGAGCCGCGTGTAGGGTGAAATCGAATACCTATGGTGCTTGCCGCATCAATGGTGTCTTCCAACCGCACGCCCTTCGGGAAGTGATACAGATGATCCGATGACAGCGTACAGCCTGATAAAGCCAACTCCGCCAACCCCACTTGTGCCGACACGAACATTTCTTCCGGCCCAAACTTTTGCCATATCGGGTAAAGCGACTGCAACCAACCAAACAGCATCGCATCCTGTCCGCCGGGGACCACACGGGTCAGGGTTTGCGACAAATGGTGATGTGTGTTGACCAGACCAGGGGTGACGACACAGCCCTGCGCGTTGACGGTTTCATCCCCTGTCAGCCCATAACCCACCGCATCAATAACACCACCCACCACACGAATATCTGCACCCGCCATCTCATCGCGTGCACCATTCATTGTCACAACAACATCAGCATTCTTGATCACAAGTGATTTGTTCATTTCAAAGCCTACAGTAAATTCCATACGTATGTATTAGCATGCCTAAAAACACACTATATCGATATTTTTTGAAAAACTTTCTGCATTTCAACCTAACCAATAAATGTGACTTGCTTTTTCATGATAAAAAAGCTGAAATCGACCGCTTAGGAGGCTGAGTTAATGAAACAACTATCGCGTGATACCTTTTTAGCCATGGTTGGTGGCGTCTATGAACATTCCGCATGGATTGCGGAAATGCTTTTTGATCAAAAAGGCCATTACGCAGCTGCAAAGCCATCTGATTTGGCCGGTGCCTTGGCAAAGATCGTGGAAACAGCCCCACAAGAGCTGCAAATGGCCCTGCTGCGCGCGCATCCGGTTTTGGCGGGACAACTGGCAAAAGCGAATACATTAACCCGTGAAAGCGCTACAGAACAGATAAATGCAGGATTGGACCAATGCAACCAAAGCGAATTGGATTCATTCACGGCCTTAAACGCTGAGTATCGCGAAAAATTCGGATTTCCTTTTATCTTGGCAGTGCGAGGACGAACCCGCGCAGAGATACTGGAAAACTTCAAAAAGCGTATCGCCCATGATGTTGGCAGCGAATTTAGAGAGGCTTTGAACCAAGTGCATCAAATCGCAAGATTACGGTTGAACGCATTGGATGCGCAATACAAAACCAGTAGTGATTAACGCATTTCAGATTTTGTTGACGCCGTATATGCGACATTTGTTGCAAACAATTTACCGCGGCTTTTGCTAATCAGTTTTAACGGGACGGTATTAGACCAAATCAATGCCATCTGCGCATTCCCCCTTGCTGTAATATCCGCATCAATCACAACGCGATGAACCGTGATACGGTGAACAGTATCCACACGGTTCGGAACAACATTTTTACGCTCGGAAGACACAACTGCCACTTTCTGCGGCGCCCCACTACTGCCCGGCGATTGCTGCTGGACTTTGCCTAAGTCAGCAGGATGAACGGCTTGTGGGCCTGTACGCAAAGCATTTCTTTTCTGGCGACGGGAAAAAAGATCAAAACCGCGTACGCTGCTGGCGCCTGCAGGTTTTTGCGACACGGTCTTTTGTGGCGTCGCATCTGCAATTTTGTTACCAGTGCCGTCTTCAACGATAGGGCTGGTTTGACGCACTGTAGTTGATGGGTACAACACCCCAGATTTCGGAAGATTGGGTTTAAAGTCCGGTACAGCCACAGGGCTGACCTCAACAGTACGAACCGTTACAGGTGCCGCAGGTTTCACTAGGCGGCTTGCCGGCTGGCCAGTGATCGCGGCCAGCTGTGCGGCATTTAAAGATGGTTTGTTATTGGGGCTGCAAATAACCTGCCGCTTGCGGTTGACACGTGGCACCCATGAGATGCGTGCACCGTAACCTGCCCTGATATAAACGCAGCCTTTCGAGTCCACATATTGCGTACCCTTGTAACTTGCAGGCGGCAGTTCAGCCGGCCCGTCATCCGTTTGTATTGTCTTTGCGCCTGCTGCCCCACCTAGGGTTATAATCCCTATGGCAAGTATCATTATTTTGTTTTTTAACATCTCGTGCCCCCAAGATATGGGACTAAACTGCCAAGTTTAACACGATTAGTAAAGATTTTTTTTAGATACGAATGTTCGCGTTTCTTTCACTGCTATAGCAAATGCACACATACGGAATCGCAGAAAGAAATCATATACATAAAGGACGTATTTTAACGCTTTGATCTCTTACGATAAATCGTGCTTGGGGCAAGACCTAGAATTTCAGCCGCTTTGGGAATAGACCCGCCCTGTGCATGAATTGTCGCGTCAATAAATTCACGTTCGACCTCTTCAAGCTGTAATCCGACCAATTGTTGGATCGCAATTGTATTGCGTTGCACGGTAAACCTTTCGTCGTCCGGGTCCATTCCGATATCAATGGCCCTTTTGCTGTCAGAGGCAAATCCTATAGGCAGCATATCTATATCCACCAAGCTTGCATCATAGCTGGCGACAATTTTATGTAATAGGTTTCTAAGCTGGTTGATATTCCTCGGCCAGTTGTGGGATAAAAATAGATCAACCACTTCAGCCGAAAGACCAACATATGTTTTTTGTTCTGACTTCGATAACCGTTTCAACATTTCTTCGGCAACAAAGATAATATCATCGCCTATATCGCGCAAAGCCGGAACATTAATTGTAAGGATATGAAGCTGATAAAATAAATCTTCCCTGATTTTACCTGTCTCCAACAAGACATATGGGTCAGTACTGGTTGAACATATTATCCGAGGAAAATGGTTGCCCTCTTTATCAAAATATTGGCTATTTTGGCTGATTTTTTTCAAAAAAACCGCCAGCTTCGACTGTATAAACGGATCAAGTTGCCAAACTTCACTAATATATAAGGTGCCGCCATAAGCCTTTTGCAAAGCACCTTTTTCATCACTTGTCAGTTCTATATCAAGATCTTCCAGCCCACCAAATAATGTATCGCCTTGAACCTCCGGTGATTGATCGCCACCGCTATAGCTTACAAACGGGCGTGTTTCCAAACCCGAATGCTTGTGTATTGCACAGGCACAAGCTTCTTTACCGACACCACGTTCTCCGATTACAAAAACCGGCGCGGTAGATGACGCAATACGAATTATTTTGCGATACATTTCCTGCATCACAGTGCCGCGCCCGATGATACCATAGAAGTTACCCGTTGCCAGATTCACCTCTGCCTTACTTTCAAAACTGTCCATAGCAGAGGCAACTGTTGTCAACAACCGTGCATCCGAAAACGGTTTGAGTAGAAAATCAAACGCCCCGGCCCGCATGGCTTCGACCGCACGGTTCACCGACCCGTTCGAAGTGATCACGATAATCTTGGTTTGCGGATTGTCGTGAATAAATCTCCGGATAACCGCGGCCCCTTCCATATCGGGTAAAAACAAATCCATGATCACGACATAATTATTGTTGGCCCTAAACAGATCCAGCCCTTCCCTTCCCGTAGAGGCCACATCCACCACATATCCAGCATTTACCAGAATTGCCTGATAAATCATCTGAAGCGTTGGCGTGTCTTCAATAAGCAGCAACTTTTGCTTCTTCATAATGTTAACCCACGCTCAATCCTATCAGACTTCAAAAAAACCAACCACTGATCAAGGCATTCAATGGTTTTTTTAACGGTATCAACGGGGAAAATATCCCCGTCAAATTCATTTATTGTTTTGGCAAGGTTATGCAATTCCGCAACATCGACAACGCCTGCCAATGAAATCAGCACATGGCTAGGCTCATTCAGCATATCCGTTGTTTTGGTGGAAAGCGCGGCCTGTAATCCGCGCCGTGTATTTTTAATGTCAATCATCAGCTTTTCAATCAAGATCAAAGACTGCTCGGGGCCAAGCTTCTCTAACAAACCCAAATATGTCTCGTTTTGATAATTGTCTGCCATACCGCCAATACCCATGCTGCTTCATACGGCCCGATGCGAACCCTGTAAAACAGTATAGATCACATCTTTTGCAAAATGCAAAGTTTACAATGGGTACCCCAGACTTTTCAAAGCCTCGGTGATTTCATCCAAAATCGCAGGATCATCAATTGTTGCAGGCATTTTCCATTCCTCGGCATCGGCAATTTTGGCCATTGTGCCGCGCAAAATCTTACCCGACCGGGTTTTAGGCAGGCGATCAACGACACAAGCCAACTTAAAGGCGGCCACAGGTCCGATAGTTTTACGCACAAGGGCCACACATTCCGCAATCACGGTTTCAGGCGATTTTTCCGCCCCCGAATTCAGACACAAAAACCCCATCGGCAATTGCCCCTTCAGTGCATCTTTTACCCCCAGAACCGCACATTCCGCGACATCCGCGTGACTTGCCAGAACCTCTTCCATTTGTCCCGTCGACAAACGGTGGCCGGCAACATTGATCACATCGTCGGTCCGCGCCATAATATAAAGATAACCGTCTTCATCCATATAACCCGCATCCCCTGTTTCATAATAACCGGGAAAGGTTTCCAGATAAGACGACCGATATCGGTCTTCGGCATTCCACAATGTTGGCAAAGTACCGGGCGGCAAAGGCAGCTTGATCACAATCGCGCCCAGTTCGCCGCGCGGCAATTCTACGCCTTCATCATCCAGAATTTGCAAATCAAACCCCGGCATGGGCACAGCAGGCGAGCCAAGCTTCACCGGCATCAATTCAATGCCCACAGGATTACACACCGCAGGATAACCGATTTCAGTTTGCCACCAGTGATCGATCACAGGTACACCCAGCTGATCTTGCGCCCATATAATCGTGTCGGGATCCGCCCGTTCCCCTGCTAAAAATAGATACTTCAAACAGGACAAATCGTACTTTTTAACAAACTCACCCTTAGGATCTACCCTTTTAATTGCACGAAACGCGGTAGGTGCCGTAAAAAAGGATTTCACTCCGTGTTCTTCGATGACCCGCCAGAATGTCCCGGCATCAGGCGTACCGATAGGCTTGCCTTCAAAGACAATCGTTGTATTGCCATTGATCAAAGGCCCGTAACAAATATAGGAATGTCCCACGACCCAACCGACATCGGATGCTGCCCAAAACACGTCACCCGGATCCACATTATAGATGTTTTTCATCGTCCAATTCAACGCCACGATATGCCCACCTGTGGGACGTACCACGCCCTTTGGTTGGCCCGTAGTACCTGACGTGTACAGAATATAAACGGGATCGGCACCGCCCATAGGCACACAAGGTGCAGGTGTCACCCCTTTTTGGAAATCGTGCCAGTCAAGATCACGGCCTGCAACCATATCCGCAGTCAGTTGATCACGCTGCAAGATTACACAAAAATCTACCTTATGCACGGCCATCTCAATCGCCCCGTCAATCAACGGCTTATAGGCAATCACCCCACTCGGTTCTACCCCGCAGGATGCGGCAATAATCGCTTTGGGTGTCGCGTCATCTATCCGTGTTGCCAATTCAGCCGCAGCAAAACCACCAAACACAACCGAATGCACAGCACCGATACGCGTACAGGCCAGCATCGCAATCAGGGCCTCTGCCACCATTGGCATATAGATAATGACGCGATCACCTTTGGTTATGCCCTGCGCTAGCAATGCGCCGCCCAAAGACGCGACTTTTTCCTGCAACTGCGCATAAGTAATCTTGGCAGAGCTTCCCGTGATAGGGCTGTCATAAATAATCGCCACCCGATCACCGTTTCCGGCTTCCACATGGCGATCCACTGCATTGTAGCATGTGTTGATCTCACCATCTTTGAACCATTCATAAATCGGTGCATTTTCATCAAACAACGCTTTGGTCGGTTGTTTGGTCCACGAAACGGCATTCGCGGCTTCCATCCAGAATGTTTCAGGGTTAGATTGCCAACTTTCGTAAACTTCTTTGTAAAACATCTGTCCTATCCCTTCGCTTTCGTGCGTTTAACCAGTTCCAAGACTTCTTTTGCCGCTTCCGGTATATTAGTGCCCGGTCCAAAAATAGCCTGCACCCCAACTTGGCGTAAAAAGTTGTAATCATTGGGCGGAATAACCCCCCCGCAAATCACGATAATATCACCGCCGCCTTTATTTTTCAGGGCATGTACCAATTGCGGGGCCAGCGTTGTGTGGCCTGCCGCCTGGGACGAGATGCCAACCACATCCACACCCTTTTCAATCGCATCAATGGCAGCCTCTTCCGGTGTTTGAAACAACGGCCCCATTTCAATATCAAACCCGATGTCGGAAAACGCGGTGGCAATAACCTTACCACCCCGATCATGCCCGTCCTGTCCCATTTTCACCACCATCATTGATGGTTTTTTACCATATTTTTCAGCAAAATCAGTTACATCAGCCTGAATATCTTGAAAACCCTGATCGCCTTCATAAGCGGCGCCATAAACACCTTCGAGCAACTTCACCTTGGCTTTGTGCCGTCCGAAAGCGCGTTCCATTGCATCCGATATTTCGCCAACAGTCGCCCGGACACGTGCCGCGTCCACCGCCAAATCCAACAAGTTTCCATTATCACGCGCACCTTGTTCTAGGGCGATCAGGGCCGCTTCACACGCTGCTGTATCACGCGATTTGCGAATATCTTTCAGCCGCGCAATTTGTGCATCGCGCACCGCTGAATTGTCGATCATACGGGCATCAATGCCCGCGTCGTCATCGGTCTGAAACTTGTTTACACCGACGATAATGTCCTCACCGCGATCAACCCGCGCCTGTTTTTTCGCCGCTGCGCGCTCAATTTCCAACTTCGGCATGCCGTCTTCAACGGCCCGTGTCATCCCACCTAAAGCATCGACCTGACCGATCAACTCCCACGCCTTATCGGCCAGTTCCTGTGTCAGGTTTTCCACATAATAACTGCCTGCCAACGGATCGACCACATTGGTCACACCTGTCTCATTTTGTAAAATCAACTGCGTATTTCGCGCCAACCGTGCGGCTGCATCAGACGGCAAGGCAATTGCTTCATCATAACTGTTGGTGTGCAAGGATTGCGTCCCGCCCAAGACTGCACTCATCGCCTCGTAAGCGGTCCGGATCACATTATTATATGGGTCTTGTTCCTGCAAAGACACACCACTGGTTTGACAATGTGTGCGCAACATCAAAGATTTTTCGTCTTGCGCCCCGAATTCTGTCATAATGCGGTGCCACAGCAACCGCGCCGCGCGCAGCTTTGCCACTTCCATAAAGAAGTTCATACCAATGGCGAAAAAGAATGACAGGCGGGGTGCGAACGCATCCACATCCATGCCGCGTGCAATCGCGGCTTTCACGTATTCCTTACCGTCGGCCAGCGTAAACGCCAATTCCTGTACAAGCGTCGCACCCGCTTCTTGCATATGATAGCCACTGATTGAGATCGAGTTGAACTTCGGCATCTCGCGGCTGGTATAATCAATAATGTCCGACACAATCCGCATCGATGGTTCGGGCGGGTAGATATAGGTGTTGCGCACCATGAACTCTTTCAGCACATCATTTTGGATGGTACCCGACAGTTTGCCGCGTGCAACACCCTGTTCTTCACCGGCTACGATAAAGCTGGCCAAAACCGGAATGACAGCCCCGTTCATCGTCATCGAGACACTGACCTTATCCAGCGGGATGCCGTCAAATAGGATTTTCATGTCCTCAACACTGTCAATCGCAACACCCGCTTTACCGACATCGCCCATAACGCGTTCGTGGTCACTGTCATAACCCCGGTGTGTGGCCAGATCGAAAGCAACAGAAACCCCCTGTTGCCCACCTGCCAGGCCTTTGCGGTAAAACGCATTGCTTTCTTCGGCAGTGGAAAAACCTGCGTATTGCCTGATCGTCCAGGGTCGTCCAGCATACATCGTGGCCTTTGGTCCGCGTACAAATGGGGCGGATCCGGGCGTTGACGCCAAATGATCCAATCCATCCAGGTCATCAGCCGTATAAAGCGGTTTAACGTCAATTCCTTCGGGTGTGTTCCACGTCAAATCATCCAGCGGACGTCCACGCAGTTCCTTTTCCGCAAGGGTTTTCCATGTCTTAAGGTCAGATACGCTCATTGCGCATACTCCTTCATTTCTAAAATAAATAGTCGTTTCAGTCGCGAAACTCTTCGCGGCCCGGTATACGGCCAAAAGCGATTTTGGCCCCCGTATAAGGTGTGATTTCGCGCGGGCTTTCCCCATAAATCAACGTATCTTGCCCATAGCGCTGATTGAGTGCATCGATCGATACACACAGGCTTTCGCGTGATGTCCGTACACCCGAGCCGGGCCGTTTTTCGAACAGATCCGCAGTATGCCTGTGTGCGGGAACCAACCCGCCCAACATCACGCCTGTTGTAATCGGTTGGGTAAATACCAGTTCGCCCCAGAATTGCCGAAACAAGGCCAGCAATTGAAAACTGTCTTGTGTCGCAGGTATTTTTTGCCCTAAACCACTGCGGCCACATTGTGCACATTTCACCGAAATCTGTAAATATGTGGCAAAGGCGTTCTGTCGCCGTAACCGTGTGGCCGCCTTGATCAGCAACCGCCGCGTTACCAACCGCGCAGCTTCCGGGTTGCGATTGTTGTAAGACAGAACTTGCCCATGCCCCAGTGAACGTGCGGGTTTGGTCACCGGCAACGGTATATCTTCGCCCTGTAACGCGCGCATAAAACGTTCGCCCTGCACCCCGCCCCAGACTTTGCGGGCGTGTTTTGGGGACATCATGTAAAGGTCGGTAACCGTAATAATTCCGGCAGCATTCAGTCGCGCATTCATTCCACGACTGATCCCGGGAATATCGCGTAATTTCAAATGATCGATTTTTTCCGGCAAAACGTCCGGTAGCAACCATCCCAACCCGTCTGGCTTGTGTAATTCGCCCGCCAATTTGGCCAATAACAGGCTGGATCCAAGTCCGATTGAGCATCGCATTTCTGGGCCCACATCTTTGTAAATCCGCGCCCGCATCTGCGCGGCCAAACCAAGGGCGGTTTGCAAGTCCTGCGCCGCCCCCGAAAGCCGGAAGGAAAACTCGTCCACGGAATGGGTCGCTTCCACGGGCAATATCCGCTCTACGGCCCGTTTGATCCGGTGATGATAATCCACGTAAACGTCGTGGCGTGCTGGCCGAAACTGCATATCGGGGATCATCTGACGTGCCTCTCGCATCCGCACTCCGAATTTCAGCCCCAGATTTTTCGCCTCGTAGCTGGCCGCAATTATTGCCGCATTCGGCGCCATCGTTGTCACGACACCAATCGGTCGCCCGCGTAATTTTGGGTCTTCTTGCTGTTCGACACTGGCAAAATAGCTGTTCATATCGAGATAAAGCAGCCTTAATCGTGCTTTCGTCATAATTATTCACTTTGGATTGATTGTTAAATCCAAATATAGAACAAATAGAGAACATATGGAAGCCCAGATCGGGAATTATTCAAACTCCATGATAATTTCATCGACCGCCAAACTGTCACCAACACTTGCGTTGATCTTGGATACAACACCCTGTTTTTCAGCCCGCAATACGTTTTCCATCTTCATCGCTTCAACCGTGCAAAGGGCTTGACCGTCCTGCACGGCATCACCCACAGCGACATTCAAGTTCACAATCAAACCCGGCATCGGGCAAAGCAGCATTTTCGATGTATCAGGTGGCTGTTTTTCAAGCATAAATTCCGCCAGCTCTGCACGGCGCGGTGTGTAAATAACAACGCTTAAATCCGCCCCGCGATACCGCACCTGATAACCCGCACTGATTGGGGCCACCTTTAGGATCAAAGGTGCTTCATCAATCATGAAACAGGCCAATCGTTCCCCCGGCACCCAGTCACTAGTCACACGGTGCTTGGTTCCATCGGCAAAGCTGACAAATGATCCGGCATGATCGGCGTCAATAGACACATCGAACCGCGCACCCTGAACTTTAATCACCCAGTTTTCCCCGACCTTACGCTCGTGGTTATCAATCCGCCCGGAAACCCTGGCCAGACGTATCTCGGCCACCCGGTACATTGCCGCACAAGCAGCCGAGATATGTTTCAATGTCAACTCATCCAGCTCTGCCCCCCCAAATCCGTCAGGATATTCTTCTTCAATAAAGGCAGTCGTGATGTCACCACTCATAAACCGCGGATGATCCATCACCGCCGACAGGAACGGCAGATTATGCCCGATCCCTTCGACTTCAAACGCATCCAGCGCACTGCGCATCACTTCAATAGAGCCAACCCTATCAGGCGCCCATGAACAAAGCTTTGCGATCATCGGATCATAAAACATTGAGATTTCACCGCCCTCAAAAACGCCTGTATCATTACGCACAGCCATCGTTTCGGTTGCAACTTCCGCAGGTGGGCGGTAGCGCGACAACCGGCCTATAGAAGGCAGAAAATTACGATACGGATCTTCGGCATAAAGCCGACTTTCCATCGCCCAGCCGTTGATCCCGATGTCTTTTTGCCCAAACGACAATTTTTCACCGTAAGCTACACGGATCATCTGTTCCACCAGATCAATGCCCGTGATCAACTCGGTTACAGGGTGTTCCACCTGAAGGCGCGTGTTCATTTCCAGAAAATAGAAGTTCCTGTCGCCATCAACGATGAACTCAACCGTGCCCGCACTGCAATAATCCACGGCTTGCGCCAAAGCACATGACTGTTCGCCCATGGCTTTGCGGGTCTTTGCATCCAAAAACGGGCTTGGAGCTTCTTCAATGACCTTTTGATTGCGTCGCTGGATCGAACATTCACGCTCATTCAAATACACGCAATTTCCATGTTTATCGCCCAACACCTGAATTTCAATATGACGCGGCTGGGTCACAAATTTTTCGATAAATATACGGTCATCACCAAAACTGCTGGCCGCTTCATTCTTGGACAGCTGAAAGCCTTCGCGGGCTCCATCATTATCCCATGCAACCCGCATGCCCTTACCACCGCCCCCGGCAGAGGCTTTGATCATCACAGGATACCCGATTTCATTCGAAATTTTTACAGCCTCATCCGCATCGGAAATTTCACCCATATAACCCGGAACAGTTGTAACACCCGCTTCTGCAGCCAGTTTTTTGGACGTGATCTTATCCCCCATAGCAGCGATCGCATTGGCAGGCGGCCCGATAAAAGCCACACCCGCTTTTTCCAATGCTTGTGCAAACAGCTTGTTTTCCGACAAAAACCCGTATCCCGGGTGTACCGCTTCCGCACCCGTTTGGCGTACAGCATCCATCACCTTATCGATAACAATATAACTTTCAGCAGCAGGTGACGGACCAATATGAACCGCTTCATCGGCCATTTTGACATGCAGTGCATTTTTGTCCGCATCCGAATAGATCGCAACAGTTTTGATCCCCATCTTTTGGGCTGACTTGATCACACGACAAGCAATTTCGCCACGATTGGCGATCAGGATTTTTTTAAACATAAGGAGCACCGTGCTTTGTTAAGGGGGGAATAAAACGGCACAATAAAACTTGCGTTGCGCCAAAAAAAGGGACCCTTGCGTCACGACACAAGGGCCCTAGTAGAGGGGAAATGAAAGAGCTTGACCGCTTGGAAGAGCGGAAAATCTCTTGATTAGCTTTTGCTTTCTCAAGCGACGCAGCCAATCTAGGCGTCATTGAAGATCGATTGGAACTTCCTTGATTATCAAGGTAAGGGGCTTTTGCAGTACTGCACATCAAATATTTCAACCACCCCATGCTTTGGGCGATTTGCCGCCAAACCAATTTTTTGATGCGCGAATTCATGCCGATCAATCCGTAAACACGTCTGGAAAACTGACCATTGCACGGCCCACGTTGATTTGCAGCAAAGCTTCATAATCTTCAGGATCAAAGGAATCACCGACGATTTCAACCTCACGACCCAATAGCCAACCTAGCCGTCCGGCATCCAAGTTGCCGCGCTCAAACGGTTCTTCGCCAAAATATTCCCAAAGCGCACGCATAAAGCCTTCGTCTGCACGGCGATCTGCATGGCGTCGATCCGCATAGCGTTCACGCTTAACCAACTTGGTCGCACCTGCCTTATTGGCGCGTCGTATCGTAAAATGAAAATCAGAACTGGGAAGGCGGGATGGAAAGCCGCGGTACTTAATCATGACACGCACTCGAAAGCGTTCATGCGCGGTAAGATGCCAAGAACCCCAAAAGGTTCTTGGCCAAGTTTTTTAGTACTTAGAAGTCGGAGCTGGTGCTGGGATCGGCTCTGGCTCTGGTGCTGGACCAGCAGAAGAAGAAGAGTTTGCACATGCAGACAGGCCAAGGACCAGAAGAAGTGCGATAGATGTAATTGTTTTTGACATATTGCGTTCCTAGTTTTGTTACGACCCAAGTACTTCATTACTTGGAATACAAACACGCTAGCAGCATTCTTTGATAAAAAATAGAACCATGATGAAAAGTTTTTACAAAATCTGCAAAAATTAGCCCATTGTGACTCCTTTGCATCAAGAAAACACCATTTCAAGCCATTTTTCATCGATTTTTTCCGATAAATCATCATACATTTCCCTTACAAAGGTAGATTGTCGTGTTTGCGCCATGGATTCTTGATGTCTTTAGACTTCAAACTGGCAAAAGCGCGTGCAACACGCATACGGGTATTTTGCGGCATTATGACTTCGTCGATAAAACCGTTTTCCGCCGCCACGAATGGATTCGCAAAACGGTCTTCGTAGTCTTCTGTAAGGACAGCTATTTTCTCGGCATCGCCCAAATCGGTACGATGCAAAATTTCAACGGCCCCCTTTGCCCCCATCACGGCAATTTCGGCTGTTGGCCAGGCATAATTGACATCCCCGCCTAAATGCTTGGGTGACATCACACAGTATGCACCGCCGTAAGCTTTGCGTGTAATTACGGTCACACGCGGCACCGTTGCCTCACCAAACGCATAAAGCAATTTTGCGCCGTGCTTGATAACACCGCCATATTCCTGCGCGGTTCCCGGCAAAAATCCCGGCACATCGACAAGTGTCAGCAATGGAATTTCAAATGCATCGCAAAACCGGACGAATCGCGCCGCTTTACGCGATGCATTGATATCCAGACATCCTGCCAGCACCATCGGTTGATTCGCAACAACACCAACTGTCGAGCCTTCTAAACGAATAAAACCTGTCAGTATATTCTTGGCGAAATCTTCTTGAATTTCATAGAAATCGTTTTCATCGGCCAATTTCAACACCAGCTCTTTCATATCATACGGCGTGTTGGCATTGTCGGGGATAATCGTGTTCAAAGACGGCTCTTTGCGCATATGCCCATCAAAAAACGGGCGCACAGGTGGCTTGGACGTATTGTTCAATGGTAAAAAGTCGAACAGACGGCGCACTTCCATCAAGGCTTCCATGTCATTTTCATATGACCCGTCCGCGACAGAAGATTTTGACGTATGCGTCCTGGCCCCACCCAATTCTTCGGCTGTAACCACCTCATTCGTGACGGTTTTCACCACATCCGGGCCCGTTAAAAACATATAAGAAGTGTCTCGCACCATAAAGACAAAATCCGTCAGCGCAGGTGAATAAACCGCTCCGCCCGCACTTGGCCCCATGATCACGCTGATTTGCGGAACCACGCCTGAGGCTTTGATATTATTTTGAAACACGGATGTATAACCCGCCAAAGACGCCACACCTTCCTGAATGCGCGCGCCCCCTGAATCGCTTAAACCGATAATGGGTGCACCATTGCGCATTGCCATTTCCTGCACTTTGCAAATCTTCTTGGCATGTGTGACGGAAAGCGAACCACCATAAACCGTAAAATCCTGACTGAAAACATAAACCATACGGCCATTTATTGTGCCCCACCCGGTAACAACACCATCGCCGGGAATATGTTCTTTATCCATGCCGAAATCTTGGCATTTATGCGTGACAAACATATCGAACTCTTCGAAAGAACCCTCGTCCAGCAAAACCTCCAAACGCTCACGCGCCGTTAACTTACCCTTGGAATGTTGTGCATCGACACGGCGTTGACCACCCCCCAAACGTGCGGCTGCCCTGCGATCTTCTAGTTGCTGGATAATATCTGACACAAAATTCCTCCCGAAGTGTGATGGTTATACTACAACGACCTGCCGTGTCTGAAAAGGCAATAGTAGCTAATTTGCAAACCGTTTCCATTCCTGTTATTGCAAATTGCAAAATTGCAAAATTGAGGGCAGAATGGCAAACTCGAAACTTTATGCAGGCGTCAGCCTGCGTCAGATCCGGCAGGACTTTAATCTAAGCCAGAAAGAATTTGCAAACCAGCTGGGTATTTCTTTGCCGTATCTAAGTCAGATGGAAAATAACCACCGCCCGATTGCGACATCTGTAGTGCTAACACTGGCACGGGATTTCAACTTTGACGTCACAAGATTGTCGGACAGTGACACGCCGCGCGTTGTCGCCGATATGAAAGAAGCCCTTGCAGATCCGGTGTTTGGCGATAATCAAACAAGTCTGGCAGACCTGCAACTGACCGCCTCCAACGCGCCCACTTTGGCGCGCGCCTTTTTGGACTTGCACCGCAACTACCGTCAAGCCCAAGAACGCCTTGCCTCACTGGATGAGGCATTGGGTCGCGAAGGCGGTTCAGCAGGCCTGTCACCTTGGGAGGAAGTGCGTGATTTCTTTCACTATTGCGATAATTATATTGATTCAATTGATGTTTCAGCTGAAAAATTAACAATTAAAATTACACAAAATCAACTTACACTACATGAAGCCCTTTCCCAAAGATTATCGGCCAAGCATCGTATAAATCTGCAACTTGATATAACATCTACACTACGCCATTTAGATTACAGCACCCGCATTTTAACCCTGTCAAAAACCGCAACACCCGCCTCGCGCTGCTTTCAGATGGCACATCAAATCGCCTTGTTGGAATGCAATGATTTACTGGAAGCTACCCTGGATATGGCCGGTTTCAGCAGCGCGGAAGCCCGTGATATTTGCAAGATCGGATTGGCCAATTATTTTGCGGGAGCAGCGCTATTGCCCTACAGAGAGTTTCTGCAAGCAGCACAGGAATGTCGCCATGATCTTGAGGTATTGGCCTTACGCTTCGGTGCATCCATTGAACAGGTGGCCCACCGTCTGTCCACACTGCAGCGTACGAACCTGAAAGGCATTCCGTTCTTTTTCGTCCGTGTTGACCAGGCCGGCACAATCACTAAACGCCACTCAGCCACCAAGCTGCAATTCGCCCGTTACGGTGGCGCTTGCCCCTTATGGAACGTACACCGCGCCTTTGAAACACCCGGGCAATTCTTGCGCCAACTGGCGGAAACGCCCGATGGTGCACAATATCTTTGTCTGGCGCGCGACGTGTCCAAATCGGCAGGCTCTTTTCACGCACCGACAAGGCGTTATGCCATTGGTCTGGGATGCGAGGTGAAACATGCGCACGCTTTGGTTTATGCCGATGATCTGGATACCAAAAACACCCAAGCCTTTGAACCGATAGGTATATCTTGCCGCATATGCGAGCGTGAAAATTGCCACCAGCGCTCAGTGCCACCGCTGGAGCGGCGCCTAACTGTCGATCACAATGCACGCGGTGTATTGCCATACTCGTTATCGGAAAAGTAGCTGGACGTTTGCAACAACCGTGATAAGTCTGAAAAACTTACCTAAATTTCAGGCCTTTCTATGTCCACCCAGCACCCAACAGCGCGTTACCTTGATCGCACAACCCCGCCACACATCACCACATTGGTGCTGATTGCCAGTCTTGGATCAATAACGCTAAGCATCTTTTTGGCGTCATTGCCTGAAATGGCGCGTTATTTTAATGTACCATATGCCCTGATGCAATTAGCGCTTACCGGCTATCTGGCCCTGACCGCAATTGCCCATTTACTACTGGGCCCTATTTCAGACCGCTTCGGACGCCGTCCTGTCATGTTGGTCTCCATCGTTCTGTTTATTGTTGTCACATTGGGCGCAGTCAACAGCACCAGTTTTGAAACATTCATGCTATTTCGCGTGCTGCAATCCGTAATGGTCAGCGGATTGGTCCTGTCACGTACAATCGTACGCGACCTGTTTGCCCGCGAACGCGCCGCCAGCATGATCGGTTATGTGACAATGATTATGGCACTGGCGCCGATGTTGGCCCCGCCTTTGGGCGGGTTTCTGGCCCAGCACTTTGGTTGGCAATCAAATTTCCACTTCCTGAATCTGTTCGCATTCATTGTGTTGATCGTTTGTTGGTTTGATCAGGGTGAAACCAACCGCAATAAAATGGCCAGCTTTGCGGTACAGTTCAAAGCATATCCGGATTTGCTGAAATCCAGACGGTTTTGGGGCTATGCGCTGACGGCTTCATTTTCTGCCGGCACATTCTTTGCCTATCTGGGCGGCGCCCCTTTTGTCGGTAGTGACATATATGGATTATCCAGCGCACAAATCGGAACTTATCTGATGTTGACCCCAATCGGTTATCTTATGGGCAATGGCATATCGGGAAGGTACACGAACACCTACGGTATCTACAAAATGATCACCGTTGGCATCATCATCACGCTTGTCGGCATGCTGGGGTCGTTAATCTGTATCCTTGCAGGCTGGAGCCATCCAATGGCGTTTTTCCTGTTCACCATTTCAATAGGCTTGGGCAATGGCATGACCCTGCCCAGCGCAAACGCGGGTATGATGGATGTAAAACCCGATCTTGCGGGATCGGCATCCGGCCTTGGCGGAGCTTTGATGACGATGGGGGGTGCCGCTTTTTCAACGTTATCAGGTGCAATGCTGTCCGCATCAAGCGGCCCGTTACCGTTGGTTTTATGCATTATTCTGGCGTCGGTTTTGGCTTTGACCACTGCCTTATATGCCATCCGCATTGAGAAACAGATGATCGGAACACGCTGATGTGGCTGATGCGCATGTTAAGCAGGCTGGCCATCCTTTATGTCGCGGCATTCGCCATTGTCTGGCTTGCCCGCACATGGTTGATTTACCCGTTTAGCAATACCTATGAAACACCCGCACAGGCAGGCGTGTCCCGTTTAAGCGAATATAGGCTTACAACCCACGACGGCAAAACCCTGATCGTCTGGGCCCACCCCGCAAAAGGGCGCAAAGCCACAATCCTATACTTCCACGGCAACGCAGGTAATTTGGCAAATCGCGCCCAGCGTTTTGACCGCCTGATTGATCGCGGGTACGGCATAGTTGCGCTGGCTTATCGTGGCTCAAGCGGCAGTACGGGGCGACCATCCGAAGATGCGATAACAAAAGACGCTATTTTACTGCATGGCAGCCTGACGGAAATTCTGGGACAAAAGCCAAAGGGAAAAATCATCTATTACGGCGAAAGTCTGGGCACTGGTGTAGCAACCAAACTGGCCATAACACACCCACCCGATGCACTAATATTGGAAGCCCCCTACACCTCCATCGTCACACTGGCTGCAAAACAAATGCCGATATTTCCGATCCGTGCGGTGTTGGATCAACGCTGGGAAACTGAAAATTATATCAAAGCTGTCAATATCCCGACATTGGTCCTGCACGGCACAAAGGATCGGGTGATACCCTATGCCCATGGTCAAACGATATTCAGCCTGTCGCCTGCCAAGAATAAAGTGATGAAAACGCTGAAAGGCGGCGGTCATTCTGCAGCGTTTTCAACGGCAGGGCAAACTGCGATTTACCGTTTTATTGCAGGGCTGTAAAAACACGCCTACCGCCCCGTCGCCTATCTGGCTAGCGGGTGAGGTATCGTTCATATGAATGTATATATTATATAAAGAGGCGGGCCCGCCGATGCGGTTGTATAAGCCGAACAAAGGTTTCACCCCTTGCACCTATTCTTACCGGTAACTTCGGTGGTTTTCGCATTTGGCGCTGTTACCCGCCCTTTGAAAACCCGTTAACCACTTTTGTCGACAAGGGGGTTATACATCTGCAAAGGTTTCAGTTGCGTTACGTATGCGTGCGCAGTCAGCCCTGCTTCAATTGCAAGTGCAGGTATTCTGATACGATCGAAATGGTCTCATCGCGGTCGGAGTGGGGTTTTTGCAATGCTTGCCGGATATAGAACCCGTCTATGATCGACGCCAACCCGTTTGCAATGCGATGGGCTTTATCCTTGTCGGTCAGTTTACACAGATCATAAACCAGATTGGACTGTAAACGCTGGGCATAGACCTGCAACAAGCGCTGCGCATCTTTTGAATTTTGTGCCAAAACATAGAACGTCAACCATGATGCCACGACTTGCGGCTGAAAATTATCCACATGAAAACTGGCGGCGATAATCGCCTCTAACCGTTGTAGCGGCGTTTTTGCACTGGCAAGTTCGCGTTTCACATTCGCGCCGAACCGCGCCAGAATTGACCGCATCGCTGCCAGCAGTATTTGGTCTTTACCGCCGAAATAGTGATGCGCCAACGCACTGGAAACCCCCGCCCTTTTGGCAATCTTCCCGACCGTGACATCAAGTGAGCCAACCGCACCTATTTCATTGATCGTTGCTTCGATCAATGCTTTGCGGCGTATAGGTTCCATTCCGACTTTGGGCATAATAAACCTTAAAAATGTCTTGCCATTTCAACCTCAATGTTTTTAGTTGACTCGTCAATCAATAAAAACGGGGAGCATAAAATGCTATCATTGAAAACCACAGTTTCTGCAGCCGCCGTGATGGCCGCTGTTTCCACTGCCGCATATGCCGATTGCGGCAAAGTTACATTTTCCGATGTAGGCTGGACGGACATTACAGCCACAACAGCAGCCACAACTGTTGTTTTGGATGCACTGGGATACGAAACAAATGTAAAAATCCTATCCGTACCAGTGACTTACGTTGCGATGTCAAAAGGTGATGTTGATGTTTTTCTGGGCAATTGGATGCCGACAATGGAAGGCGATATTGCAAAGTACCGTGATGAAGGCAGCGTAGACACTGTAGTGGCCAATCTTGAGGGTGCTAAATATACGCTGGCCGTGAACGAAGCCGCCGCGAAAATGGGAATCAAGGATTTTGCAGATATTGCAGGGGCCAAAGACGCGTTGAAAGGCAAAATCTACGGTATTGAACCCGGCAATGACGGCAATCGTTTGATCCAAAGCATGATTGATGCGGATGCGTTTGGCCTGAAAGGCTTTGAAGTTGTTGAAAGTTCCGAACAAGGCATGTTGGCACAAGTGGGCCGCAATACCAAAAAAGATCAACCGATTATTTTTCTGGGTTGGGAACCGCACCCTATGAATGCCAACTACAAGATGTCCTATCTGACAGGTGGCGACGATTACTTCGGTCCAAACTTGGGCGGTGCGACAGTATTCACCAACACGCGTGCAGGCTATGTAAATGAATGCCCGAATGTGGGCGCGCTGCTTAAGAACCAACAATTCAGTCTTGCCATGGAAAATGAAATTATGGGGGCTATTTTGAACGATGGCGAAGAGCCAAACAAAGCGGCTACAGCTTGGTTAAAAGCCAATTCAGATGTTCTGGGTGGCTGGTTGGACGGCGTGACAACCAAAGATGGTGGCGATGCGATGGTTGCGGTAAATTCCGCACTAGGCCTTTAAAATAACGTAAATACGGCCCCACACCCTAAACAGTTTGGGGCCGTTTTCATAAACAATGGGGGCTTTTATGGATTGGCTAACTAACACAAAAATTCCAATCGGAAAAACCGCCAATGATATATTTGAATGGTTGCAGGATAATGCAGAGGGTGTTTTTGACGCTATTTCTTTCGTTCTGGAATACCTGATCAATGCTTTCCTGTGGATATTAGAAACTCCCCATCCGCTGATCATCATTGCGATCTTTACGGCAATCACATGGAAGCTGCAAAAGTCCTGGAAAATTTGTATGATGGTTGTGCTGGGCCTGCTACTGATCATCAACCAGGGTTATTGGGATGAAACTATCGAAAGCCTGACACTTGTGTTATCCGCATGTGTAGTCTGTATGGGCGTTGGTGTTCCAATCGGCATAAAACTGGGGCACAAACCGAAACTATATTCTTTCGTCGCCCCTGTACTGGACCTGATGCAAACGCTGCCAACTTTTGTTTATCTGATCCCGGCGATTATTTTCTTTGGCATCGGCATGGTGCCTGGCCTGATCGCCACGGTGATTTTCGTTCTTCCCGCACCTATTCGACTGACCTATCTCGGTATCTCAAAAGTGCCAGAGGATCAGTTGGAAGCTGCCGACAGTTTTGGAGCCACCGCACGGCAAAAATTGCTTGAGGTGGAACTGCCGAATGCAATGCCGCAGATTATGACAGGCCTGAACCAAACCATTATGCTTTCATTGTCCATGGTCGTGATTGCGGCCCTTGTGGGTGCAGACGGTCTGGGTGTGCCGGTCGTGCGCGCGCTGAACACGGTGAATGCCACCCTTGGTTTCGAAAGCGGCTTTGTGATCGTGATCGTCGCCATACTGCTGGACCGTGTTTTACGTATCCGTACAGACGACGATTAACGCATTACAAACGGATCGGCCATCGGTTCGTCCGATGTGTTGATCCAAATCGTGCGCGTGCGCGAATAATCCAGCATTGTATCCATACCACTTTCACGGCCATAGCCCGTGTCCTTGTTGCCGCCAAAAGGGGCAGTGGGTGAAATCACCCGCCATGTATTGATATAGGTCACACCGCCTGCCAGTTTACGGGTTAATCGTGTGCCACGGGCCAAATCGCGTGTGAACGCACCACCCGCATAATGAAAGCGAGAGTTATTGGCCAAAGCAACCGCTTCATCTTCGGTTTTGAAACTGCGCACACTTAGCACGGGACCAAACAATTCTTCTTCGAACACGGCCAACCCGTCCGCTTCGCAAGATACTATTGTTGGTTCAAAGTAATTGCCATTGTTGAAACCTGCCGGCACTTTTCCCCCTGTTAAAACCTTTGCGCCGTTTTTCACACTATCTGCCAACAAGCTTTGAATACGATTGCGTTGGCGCAATGTGCAAAGCGGACCCATCTCCGTGGCCTTATCCATTGGATCGCCGATCCTGATCGCTTGCGCTTTTTTGATCAGCATTGCCAGAAATTCATCACGCACGCCGTCTTGTACCAACAGACGAGACCCCGAAACACAAGATTGCCCTGCTGCCGCAAAGACACCCGCCACAACCCCGTTTGCAGCACTTTCCAAATTGGCGTCATCAAACACTAAAACGGGGGCTTTACCGCCCAATTCCAAAGTCAAAAGCGCAAAATTGTCAGCGGTATTACGCACTACATTTCGGGCCGCTTCCACCCCACCGGTAAAGGCTACACGGGCAACCTTCGGATGTGATGTCAGCCGTGCACCGCACGTTGCACCGTAACCGGCAACCACGTTCACAACCCCCGCAGGAAATCCCGCTTCATGCACCAGCTCGGCAAATTTCAGCACAGGGCAAGGTGCGTCTTCGGATGCCTTAATCACAATGGTATTGCCCATTGCGAGGGCTGGGCCCAGCTTGACGCAGGTCAGAAAAATTTGACTGTTCCATGGCACTACGGCGGCAACGACCCCCAACGGTTCACGCACTGTCATGCAAATCATATCGGGTTTGTCATGCGCCAATGTCTGGCCAGTAACCTTATCCGCCAACCCCGCATAGAACCGCAGATAATCTGCCATATAACGGCATTGCGCGGCAGTTTCGCGCAGGATTTTACCTGAATCGCGGCTTTCTACCTCGGCAAACTCCTCGGCATGTTCCTCCAGAAGGTCACCCAGCCGATATAAACATTTACCGCGTGCGGTTGGTGTCATATCGGCCCAAGGCCCCGCGCTAAAAGCGCGGTGTGCTGCATTGACCGCACGATCAACATCTTCTTCGGTCGCTTCCGGAACTGTATTCCAGATCTCATCATCACTGGGGTTCATACAATCAATGCGTTGGCCTTTGGCCCCGTCGCAAAATGCGCCATCAATATAAAGCTGAAACTTCATTCCGTTTCCTTTCGCAACACGCCTTTGATAAACCTTGCCAGTTCATACGGCTTTTGCATAGGCAACATATGGGCGGCATCGTTGAAGATCATAGATTTCGCACCCATAATTTCTGACGCCATTCGCTGTGCCATTTCAGGTGTGGAGCCCGCATCCAAGCCCCCGGTTGCCACAAGTGTTGGCACCTGTATTTCCTTTAAGCGCCCATCAATTTGCGCCCCTTCATGGGCAAACAGGTGGTAACTGCGCATGAATTGTTCGGTGTTGTTGCGTTCCAGGCGCGTACGGATTTGTGCCAGATACTCGGGATGTTTGATTGCAAATTCCGGCGGAAACCAGCGATCCAATGCCGCATCAATCATAATCTGTGGCCCATGTAATTGCGCCTGCTCAAAACGTTCCTGCACCCCTGCCATTTGATCGTTGGTGCGCTGATAAACTCCGTTCAGCAGAATAAGGTGCGAAATCCGCGCGGGTTGTATCAAAGTCGCCCATTGCGCAATCATAGCCCCCAGCGAAAAGCCGCAAAGGGCAAAACGTTCCAGCCCAAGCCCGTCCGCATAATCCCATAGGTCGGAAACAAACCCGTCAAGACTGGCAGGCCCATCCCAGTGCGGCCCCGCCCCATGCCCACGCAGATCATAGCTGTGCGTGGTCACATCCGGCAAAGCATCACACAAAGGTCGCCAAATCCGGTGATCCAACCCGACTCCATGTAGAAAAATCAAATCTTTCACTTTTTGGCCTCGACCACGGTATCTTCACCGCCCGCTTCCATCTCGGCGATGTCCTGATAGCGATCACCGATGCGGTGATGCGGGCGCCCCCCCGTCGCCGCTCCAAGGGCGATAATCATTTCATCGGGTGCAGGTGCATCCGGAATGGTAAATTCAAGTGTTAAATAATGTGATCGCATCCCCGCATCATGTTTGTGCATCAACGGGATTTGCACGCTTGCGCCCGGTCCACCGCGTGTATTGGCAAAACTCAGATAACTGGTGGCCCCAACACCTTTGCGAAAATGATTGCCGAAACGCAACGTGTGAATAAAGCCGGAGCCATGTTCAATTTCGGCTTCGGTCCCAACCACCGCAGATTTCCCATAAGCTTCAATCGCATCCCCGCCGCCTGCTATTTCCAGAATACGACGGGTCAGTTCCGCGCCCAAAGGAGGTGCATATTTCAATATCGCGGGTTTCAAATTTTCAACAAACCCTTGTCCCGCCCACGGGTTTTTCAGCACGGCGGCAACCGCAATCATGCGCGGCGGTGTATCCACCTGTTTGCCACCCTCAATATGAATTTCTTCAATGTGCGTTACATATTTTCGAACTAAGTCCATTACGCGCCCCCTTTGAAATTCGGCATCACTTCATCAATAAACAATTTAAGGCTACGTTTTTTGTCCTTAAAACTTGCCCCGCTATCAATCCAGTAACTATATTCATCATAACCCATCGCCTGATAGCTTTTGATCCGCTCCGTCACATGATCAGGGGTGCCGACAACATTGTTTTGACGCATATTTTCCGGACTGAACATTTCAATCTTGGCCATTTCTTCGGCACTTAATTCCTTGATCTGACCGTTGGCAACGGGCCGTTCATTGCGAAACCATGCGCCGAAAGTACAATAGAACCGCGACAAGTCTTGTGCATCTTGCACAATGTCGGCCTCATTCGCGCCCACAGCCGTGTGGTTCAGCAACATGACTTTCGGAGACTTGTCGGGGTTCAAAGCCTTCGCCTCTTTGAATTTCACCATCAAGTCCGCGACCTCATCATCGCCATTCCAAAGCGGTGTCACCTGAATATGACAATCGTTTTTCATCGCAAAATCAAACGAGTTCGGAT
>Ga0316189_10000213_pt1 | contig 56214 bp, 53 predicted proteins | sample LowCovwburrow_MG_FD_204930 | JGI IMG/M metagenome (GOLD analysis project Ga0316189, IMG submission 204930) | Coastal sediment microbial communities from Maine, United States - Lowes Cove worm burrow | ecosystem: Environmental > Aquatic > Marine > Coastal > Sediment | place: USA: Maine...
CGTCCCTTGCTTTGCTCAACAGCGCGGTACGCTGCCGGTCCAATTCCTCATTCTTGTCCCGGAACTCGTCGCGTTCCTGTCGGGCCTCGGCCTTTGTCGCGTCGGCGTTCGCGAGTTCCGTGGCGATTCGTTTTTCCCGCGCGTCAATGGCGTGCAGGATGGGCTTGTACAGAAAGCGCTTCATCAGCCACACCAGGACAAGAAAGTTGAGTGCCTGCGCACCCACGGTAAACCAATCGATTAACATAGGTCTACTGTCCCGCAGCTTGGGTGATAACGTGGTTCCAGAACGGGTTGGCGAAGATCAGAATCATCGAGACCACAAAGCAGTAAATGGCCGTGGATTCGATCATCGCCAGACCGACAAACAGGGTTCGGGTGATGGTGGCCGAGGCGTCGGGCTGCTGGGCCAGCGAACTCAGGGCCGTCGCGACAGCTTTACCTTCTGCCAGGGCAGGCCCCAAGCAGCCGAAACCGGTGGTAATGCCGGCGATGACAATGGATGCCACCGCGATAATAGTCATGCTGTCCATGGTATCTCCTTTGCTTTTGCTTGGTGTCGTTCATGCTGCAACGGTTTGCTGCGGTTGAAGTTTGGGCTTATGGACTTGGGCGGCAGCCGCAATATAGACTGCGGCCAGGATGCTGAAAATGTAAGCCTGCACCATGCCGGTCAGCAGACCGAGCAGCGTCATGACAATGGGAAAGAGGAACGGCGTGATGGTCAACAAAATCGCGATAATCATGGCCCCGCTCATCATGTTGCCGAATAAACGGACGGCCAGGGCCAGTGTCCGTGAAATTTCGCTGATGATGTTAAAGGGCAGCATGATGAACGTCGGTTGCACATAAGACCCGAGAAAACCGCCCACCCCTTGCTCGGCAATGCCGAACAGCGGCACGGCCACAAAGACGCACAGCGCAAGTGCCGTCGTGGTTGAGAGTGATCCTGTCGGCGGCTCAAAGCCGGGAATGACGGTTCCGAGGCTGGCTGCGGCGACAAACAGGAAGAGCGTGCCCAGAAAGCCGAGATATGTCCGAGGCTGATGCAGGCCCGCCTCTTTGATTTGTTGCTCAATGCCGGTCACCACGATTTCCAGCAGGTTCTGCCAGCGGGAACGTTCCAGATCGATGGACAGTTTGCGCGTGATGAGTCTGGCACCGACGGCCAGCACGAGCATCAGTGCCCAGGTAAAGACAATGGTGGCGTTGAGTTTGAAAAAACCGAATTGCCAGAAAATGATTTCATCGGGGCTAAGGCGCATCGTTGATCTCCTGTGTCTCCGCATCAGGTACGCGAGTCTCTTCGAGACTCGCGATACAGGGTTTCAGAGAGACACTGTATTGGGTAAGCCGTGTCACGATAGGGCGGGCCATGACAAAGCCCAGGAGACAGATCAGCAGCCGTTGCCAATGGCCGCCCGCAACAAAGTAAAATCCGGTCAGGGCAAGGCTCATCCGCAGCAGCCAGCTGCTGAAAAACCACAGTGCGGGCCGTGTGGACGAAAGCGCCTTTTGAACTGTCCACCAGAGTCCGCCGAAGAACATTGTTCCGAGCGCTCCTCCGGCCACCCAGGCCGGCATCAATGTCAGCATCAAGGTTAACGTTTCAGCCATCATTATCCTCCTGTTCCTTCTTATCCTCCTGTTCCTCTCGCATGGCCCGGTCTTCTTTGGCGATCCAAACCCAGGCATTGAAACAGCCGATCGCGAGTCCGGCCATTAACAGTGCCAGGGTCCAGGAATATTGGCCCGGATGCCGGTTGTCCAGCCAGAGACCAAGTGCCGCACCGAGCAAGGTCGGTATTGCCACCGACCAGCCGACCAGCCCCATCATGCCCAGGCCGAACCAGACACCCGGCGTGGCGTTACGCTGCGCCTTGAGCTTGCGTGCCGCCTTTGCACCGACTTCCCGACTGAACGCTGTCCGCTCTTGCGCCTGCTTGCTGTCCGATTGTTCACTCATGATGAAACTCCGCTAAACGGCGGATGAAACCGCTTTCTATTTTGGTCATCACCGAGCGGACGCTCTGCTCCCGTTCGTTCAGGTGCAGAAACTCCCGATCCACTGCTGCACGCAGTTGACCGAGATCTGTTCCGCCTATTGCGTGGCGTACGGAGACGAGCACATCCAAGCCGGTCTTGACCAGTACCCCTTCATCAATGGCTAGGTAAACCTCGGCCTCCCCTTCCTGTTCGTAGGTCAGAATTCCCGGCGCAAGTGCCGCAACGCAGTCCAGTCGGCGCGGCAGGAGTCCGAACGATCCCCGGCGGGTTTCCGCAATAATGCGCGAAATGCCTGTTGTATCGGCGAAGATGCGGAACGGCAGAAGAATTTTAAGATTCATGCGTGTCGGCTGCGGCATGTTCGACCTCCGGCTTTGCTTTCAAATCGGGTTTCAAGTCGGATTTCGGATCGGGTTGGGAATCGGCGGCAGGCGGCGGGTCGCCCTGCGTCTCGGTCCGGGACGCGGGTTCAGTTTTCGTTTTCCCCTTTGCTTCGTCAATCGCCCCGATCATGTAGAGAGATCTTTCCGGGGAGTCTTTGAATTCATCGCGCAGGATTCGTTCGCAGCCGTCCAGCGCGTCCTGAAGGCTGACGAGCTTGCCTGTGAGGCCGGTGAACTGTTCGGTCGTGAAAAAGGGCTGGGTGAGAAAACGTTCCAAGCGGCGGGCCCTGGTGACCACGTTGCGGTCCTCCGGCGACAGTTGTTCCAGACCCAGCATGGCAATGATGTCTTTGAGTTCCGCGTATTGGGCGAGTGTCTGCCGGATTTCCCGGGCCAAGTCATAATGCCGTTGGCCGACGATACCCGGCGTGGCCATTTTGGAACTGGATGCCAGCGGGTCGATGGCCGGATAAAGGCCCTCGCCGGCCCGTTTGCGCGAAAGCACGATGGATGCCGAAAGATGGGAAAACGTATGCACTGCGGCCGGGTCGGTCAAATCGTCCGCCGGTACATAGACCGCCTGGATGGAGGTGATGGCCCCGGTTTCGGTATTGGCGATGCGTTCCTCCAGCTGCGCCAACTCGGTTCCCATTGTGGGCTGATAGCCCAGGCGCGACGGCATCTGCCCCATCAGGCCGGACATCTCCATGCCGGCCTGGATGAAGCGGAAAATATTATCAATCAGCAGCAGCACGTCGCGATGCTCGTCGTCCCGAAAATATTCGGCCATGGTGAGCGCCGCGTGGCCTACGCGAAATCGGCTGCCCGGCGGTTCGTCCATCTGCCCGAACACCATCACCATGTTCTGCAACACGCCCGCTGTTTTCATGTCGCGATAAAGTTCCTCTCCTTCACGAGATCGTTCGCCGATCCCGCAAAAAATGCTGACACCCTTTTGCTGTCCGATCATGTTGTGAATCATTTCAGTGAGCAATATTGTCTTGCCCACGCCCGCCCCGCCGAACAGACCCGCTTTGCCGCCGCGTTCAAGCGGCACCAGCACGTCGATGATTTTGATTCCGGTCTCGAAAATCTCGGATTTGGTGGAACGCTGTGTCAGGGCTGGCGGGGATCGGTGGACGGTGCGCCATTGGATATCTGTCGGTGCCGGCCCGTGGTCGATGGTGTTGCCGAACACGTCGAACATGCGCGAGAGAATTCCCTTGCCGACCGGGGCCTTCAACGGCCCGCCCGTGTCCTCAACCGCCATCCCGCGTGCAAGACCTTGCGTGGGTGTCAAGGCAATCCCGCGCACATGATGCGCATCCCGCTGCGCTAGCACTTCAATGACGATCTGTTGGTCCGCTCCCGCACGCAGCACCGAGTAGATCGGCGGCAAATGTTTATCAAACCGTACATCCACGACACTGCCGCGTACCGAGACCACTGTGCCGAGATTCGCGGAATGTGCTTGATCCTTCATTCTTGTCCCCTGGTCTCTTGGCTTATGGCCGGATTTTTTTTGCGGTGTTACGCTCAGTTCGGCCCATTTTTCATGGTAGCACGGTTACCCTATATTAGCTCTGGATTTCGGGACTAACTACTTGTTTTTCTTTGCGGGCTAATCCGCCGGTTCCTTTCGGGCCTGTTTCGGCTGCACATCACGAGCGGAGTAAAGAGAAACATCAGCGCGACCAACACCATGCCTTCATTGGCCTGTACCCTGGCAGGAGTCTTCAGTCGGGCCAAGCCCGCCCCCAAGGCTGCGAGTCCGCCGATCACAACGCCATACCGCAGACTGACGGGTGTGTCGCCGAAGATCAGCGACACTGCCAACGGCACCAGCGTCAGCGCGGCGAGCACGATTTTATGCCCTTAATGAACGTCGAGTTTCCTATCTTATTGTTTGTAGAAAAAAATATTAACTGTACTCGTTTTTTATGTTACACGCAGAATTTTTTTTCTCCTCAATTTCCCTGGTAACGCAATAAACGCCCTTGCCCTCAAAACCAGGGGTAAAGCAAAGATTGTCCGATTTGCACTGAGCAGGACGATGATCTCCATTTTTCCAGCGATGAATTAAGTCCGGTTCCCTGATTAACGCTCTACTCATCGAGATATAATCGGCAATTCCTTCCGCAATGATTTCAGAGGCAATCTCAAAGGATTTAATTCCGCCGACGAGAATGAGGGGGATGCTGATTGCTGCTTTCATTTTTTGCGCGTATTCCCTGAAATAGGCCTCTTTTTCGCGGGTTGTTATGCCGGGCCTGCTTGGCGAGAGTTTGCCGCTTCTGATTATGCCGCCACTGACCTCAATTGCGTCAACTCCTGCATCAGTGAAAATCTTTGCTGCCTGTAAGGAATCGTCTGCTTCCAGGCCGTTTTCTATGAAATCAGCGCAGTTCATTTTTATGAAGACAGGGTAATCTTTGCCGACGGTTTCCCGGATTGCTTGCAGAATTTCGCGATGTATTCTTGTTCGGTTCTTGATATCGCCACCGTATTCATCGGTTCGATAGTAGTTATACGCCGGGGATAAAAACTGGCTCAGGAGGTAACCGTGCGCGGAGTGGAGTTGAATACCGTCAAAGCCTGCATCCTTGGCCCGTTTGGCTACCTGTGCATACGAAAGGATGAGGGATGAGATATCTTCTTTGGTGATTTCCTCGTAAGGAACGTCGTTTGCGGAGGAAAAAGGGGAGACGGTTAACGCAGGCAGCTCGGTGAGGTCCGTTGCAGCGTACTGACCGGCATGGGCAAGCTGTATGAGTATTTTGCCGCCGTTTTCATGGACTGCCGAGGTCATCTCTTTGAGTCCGTTGACAAGGCCGTCTTCGTGGATGCCAATTTGCCGGGGCGTGCCTTGTCCTTCTTTGGAGACGTAGGCGTGGCTGCTTATAATGAGGCCGACACCGCCTTTTGCAAGCGATACCATCCGGTCAATAAGCTTTGGCGTGACAGCACCTTCCGGGGTGGCGAGTCCTTCCCAGGTTGCGGCCCTGATAAATCTGTTTTTCAGGGAGAGGCCGTTGATGATGGTTTCTGTGAACAGGTTGTTTGCGGTATCCATGATTAAATAATGGGGCAGGTGGGTTGAGTGAGAGCAGGGCTGAACCACGGCTTCAAGATGTTCGCGCATGGATTTGCCGCCCACGGTAAGGCCCTTGTTGACGATGATGTCTGTTTCCCGCAGCGTCAGGGTATTGCCTTCAATCCGGTTGTTGTCATAGGTGTATTCGGTGTCAACAGCCTCAAGGATTTTCTTTCCCGCAAGAGGTCGGGCCGCATCAAGTTTGTGCTTGAGCACATCAACAGCCTTCAACAAACTGTCCAATGCCTTATCCTGTTTTTTTTGCTCATTTTTCCGCACGCCTTTTCTTTGGCCGTCCTGTGGGGTTCATCTGTCCGCAACGTTTCCGCCCGATTTTTTCCTCCAAGAATACCTCTCCGGACAGGTAAGTCAAGGTGTTATTGGACCCTGCCGCACCGTTGCATCTGCCGGTGATGATTTCAGTAAAACCGACCTGACATGCTGTCCGCCTGCGGAAAGCCGGGGATAAAAAAACCCTGCTTGCCAAACGCTCTTGCTGCGAGTATTCTTGCGGCAATGCCCGACCGATAGCCGGCCCTGTCCTGTTCTCTACCGACTTCATCCGGCGGAACAGCAGCAGGCAAGCCCCTTTTCAACCTTTGACAAAGCAGACTGATCGTGAAGAGCAACGCCTATCCCTTGGTCGCCCTGATAGGACGACCCAATGTGGGAAAATCCACCCTGTTTAACCGAATCACCCGACGGCGTGACGCCATTGTCGATCCCACACCCGGTGTCACCCGGGACCGCCATTATGCCCAAGCGGTTTGGGAGGAGCATGCCTTCATGCTGGTGGATACCGGCGGTATCGAAGAGGTGGACGGCCCGGACAACGACCGGTTCAGCGACCATATCCGTACCCAGGCTTTGCAGGCCGTGGAAGAGGCTGATGTTATCCTGCTGCTTCTGGACGGTCGGCAGGGCGTGCTGCCCGGTGATCATGAGATTGTGGAGCTGCTTCGGCGCACGGACAAAGAGGTCTTTTTCGTGGTCAATAAGATAGATTCCCCGGCTGTTGAAACGGAATTGCTGACCCCCTTTTGGGAGCTGGGCGTACCCGAGTTATGGGCATTATCCGGAGATCACGGCTATGGTTTCCGCACTCTGATGGAGGACTTGATTGAAAAGCTGGGGGAGACCGAAGCCCCGGCAGATTTGCCCGAAGGCACTATCCGCCTTGCCTTTTTCGGTCGGCCCAATGTGGGGAAATCCTCCATGATCAATGCGATCATGGGCCAGGAACGGATGGTGGTTTCCGATATCTCCGGTACCACCCGTGATTCCGTGGACACCCTGCTCAGCCGGGATCAGTATAATTACCTGCTCATTGACACTGCCGGTATTCGCCGCAAGGGCAAGACCACGGACAAGCTGGAGAAGTTCTCCATCCTCAAGGCCCTCAAGGCCCTGACCCGCTGTGATATCGCAGTGGTGCTCATTGATGCGGAAGAAGGTATCACGGAGCAGGACACCAAGGTGATCGGCTACACCCAGGATCATGGCCGGGCTCTGATGATCCTCATTAATAAATGGGATCTGATTCAGGACGATAAAAAGAAACAGGACTGGCTGCTGGAAGAGGTGCGCCTGGCCACCAACTTCATCCCCTTTGCCCCGGTCTTTAAGGTGTCGGCTAAAACAGGCTACGGTATTAAAAGAATTTTTCCGGAAATCGGCAAGATGGATCGCCAGTTCCATCAGCGTTTTTCCACCTCAGCCTTGAACCGCCTGCTGGAAGCGGCAACCCATCACCACGAACCGCCTATGTACAAGGGGCGGAGGCTAAAGCTCTATTACACGGCCCAGCTCGACACGTCGCCACCTTCCTTTGTCGTGATTGCCAATTTCCCCAAGGGAATCCATTTCTCCTATCAACGTTACCTTAAGAATCAGTTTCGGGAAGGACTGGGCTTGGATCGGATACCGATACGCCTCTTTTTCCGGGAACGGAGCGGGCGGACTAAACGCTAGGATTGCTTCCTCTTCATCGAGAATACGGGATGGAAGAGATATGGCGTGATACTGCTCTCCTGTGGTAGCGTGAAGAGCAGGCTTTGTCTTTTTTTTGTCAGCAAGGAAGTTCCTGTTCCGTGGTTATGAATTTTGTCTCTTGAGACGGACCGGGCGACTGCCCTTGTCTCCTTTTTGCAAAGCGGCTTGCCAAAAAAAATTCTGAAGAGTATTCTTATCTCAACTTGTTGAACAGCTGGAGCCTGTCATAAGAGAGATTGCTGAACAAAAATGATCTTCCGGGGAAAGGCCTTCTTCGCTGCCTTGGTTTTGCCTTTGCTTTTTTATGGATAATACAAGAATGAATCTATGAGCTGGAGAAAAGATATAGACAGGATCTTCCTTCCTCAGAATGTTTGGCAGGAGATCGTTGCGCATTGCCGGAGAAAGGTGGCAGGGGATTTTCTTCCTGATGAGAGCAGGGTGAACAGAGCGTTCGGTATCCTTGCCGGAGTTCAGGCAGGGAGAGAGCTTCATGTACGCAAGGTGCTTCCGGTAAAAAGAAACGCCAGAAATCAGGAGCCCTTGAAGAGCTTTATGGATAAGATGATGGAAGAGCATGCTGTTCCGTCCACCACCCCGCTCAGTAAACGAGGCTGGATTACCGATCCGCAAGAATTCAGAGAATGCCTCGAACGCTGCAACAAAGACGGCCTTTCTATTTTCGGCGCCTATCACATCCATGTGGTTCCCTGGGAAGGCGATCCTCTCCGTGATACTCCGACCCGCCTTGATACGCTCTTGGTCAAAGACAGCAAAATGTTCTCCTTTATAATTTCTATGGTGGATATTGAGAATCCCTCCATGCGAGCCTTTTATGAAGGAAAAATTGATCAGGAAGCCCCGATCATCACCGTTTAATTTATTTCCGGCACGACCTTTTATGTTCACGAATACGAGAGTAGAATCAGACCTTGTTGTCCAATATACTGATCCCGTTGAAGGTTTTAAGGGATGGCTGGTCATTGATTCCATGACCCATAGACTTGCCGCCGGCGGCCTCCGGGTACAGCAGGGACTGACCTGCGAAACTGTTCAGCGTCTTGCGGCCACTATGACCCTGAAGATGCGGATTGCCGGAATACGGGCGGACGGTGCCAAGAGCGGTATCGATTATGATCCTGCAAGTCCGGGGAAGCAGGAGGCCTTGTTTCGTTTTATGCGGGCTATCAAGCCGTATATGCAGGAACGGTACTCTATGGGGCCGGATATGAATACCACTATGCCTGAACTGGATGCGGTGTGTCAGCGTCTCGGTCTTTCGTCCATCAAAAATGCGGTGGCAAGGAATCAGCAGCTTGATGATGCCGCCTTTGCTCAACGGACAGCCCTGCTTGCCGTTTCCTGTGGTCACGCCACGCTGGGCAGGTTGCGATCCGGTGCCGGTGTGGCGGCTTCCTGTCTGGCAACCCTGGAGTTTCTCGGTATCCCCCCGCAGGAAGCGACAGCGACTATTCAGGGATTCGGGGGCTTGGCAGCAGGGGCGGCCTATTTTCTTCATAAGGCCGGAGTCAGGATTGTCGGCTTGGCTGATCGGGAGAAAAGTCTGTTCAGCATCAACGGTACCCCCCTTGATATCCCTTCCCTGCTTGCCTCTCAGGAGGAGGGGGAAAAAGGAATTATTCCGACGGCGGAGAATCCTAAGGCTGCCTATTCCGATAATACAAAGATCTATGATATTCCCTGTGATATCTTTGTGCCCGCAGCTATTGAGAAGGCTGTTGATAAAGAGGCCGCAGAGCATATTCAGGTAAAGGCCATTGCCAGCGGTGCCAACTTGGCCGTCACTGAAGAGGCGGAACAGATCCTCCATCAACGTGCTATTCCGGTGATCCCGGATATGGTTGCCGGATGCGGCGGTTCCCTGTCTATGGAAGGTCTATTCGGGCCGGATACCATGCCCACTGCTGACGACGTTCTGGCCCACGTTGACCAAAAAACACGGAAAATCGTCAAGGCAATGCTGCAACGCAGTCAACAGGATGATATTTCGCCGCGAGAGGCCGCCCTTCGTCTCTGTGCAGAGGCCCCGCTGTATCCTGATGCTCGACCTTATGGCCCTCTTTAAGACCCGTCTTGAAGGCTGAAGTCCAACAACTCATATATTTCCAAAAAACCCTATGCCTGTCCATCCCTTTGATTTTCAGATAAATCCTCATGTGTTCAGTACGCCGGAGCTGGAAGCCCTGTTTGATGAGCAGGCCGTGCTGCAACGCTGGCTTGATTTTGAGGCGGCCTTGGCTGCGGCTCAGGGGAAACTGGGGATTATCCCGACAGAGGCAGCGATCGAGATTCAGGCCCAGGCAAAGCTGGAACATATTGATCTGGATGCTGTCCGTGAAGGGTACAGCAAAAGCCGTAATTCAGTCGTTCCGCTGCTGGGCGGTCTCCGGCGGGCCTGCCGGGACGGGTACGGGGAATATGTCCATTACGGCGCAACGACTCAGGATGTCCTGGATACCGGCCAGATTCTTGCCCTTCAGCAGATCCTGAAGATTCTGTACCGGGATCTTCTGACCTTGGAAGAAATTTGCATGAAGCTGGCAGAGAAGCATCGTGCCACCCCTATGGTTGCGAGAACCCACGGTCAGCAGGCCTTGCCCACCACTTTCGGCCTGAAGGTTGCAGGTTGGATGGCGGAAATACGACGCCATATCGAGCGGGTTAAACATCTGCAAGCCACAGTTTGTGTCGGGCAGCTCAGCGGTGCTGTGGGGACCTATGCCGCCCTGGGGCCCCAAGGACTTGCTGTTGCCCAACAAACCATGCAGCTTCTCGGGCTTGACCACGATCCCCTTTCCTGGCATACCGGCAGAGACAGGATCGCCGAGTCGGCTTCGGATTTTGCTCTTTTAGTTATGACTCTGGCCAAGATCGCCAATGAGATCTTTCAGCTCCAGAAGACCGAGATTGATGAACTCCGAGAGCCGTCGCTTTCCGGTGCGCTGTCCAGCAGTACCATGCCCCATAAGCAGAACCCGGTTATCTGTCAGCGAGTGAATGCCTTGGCAAAACATGTCCGAGCTTTGGCCGGGACCGTCATGGAAAGCAGCCTGCACGAGCATGAACGCGACCCGCGCTCTCTTTGGGCGGAATGGTTGGCTGTACCCCAGCTCTGTATCTACACCGGAACCGCCTTGCAGTCTATGATTGGAGTTTTCTCCGGGTTGACTGTACGAACAGACCAGATGCTCGCGAATCTGCATCAGCGGAAAGAGTTAATCTCTACTGAGTGGCTGCTTTTTCAACTCAGTAAGAGCATGGGAAAGAGTAAGGCTTTGGAAAAACTGCATGGCTTAGCAGCCTCGGCTGCGGAGAGCGGTATCAGTCTGAAAGAGGGGGTACTGGCGGACGCAGAAATAGGTTCGTTGTTTACCGCAGCAGATCTTGCCCCGCTTGATCGACCGGAGCAGTATATCGGTCATGCTGTGGAGATTGTGGATCGAACACTTGCGGATATCCGCAGCCGGAGGCAGGGTGATTCGGACTGATTCGAATTATGGGCTTGAAGGGGAGTAACTCAAGGTAAACCCTAGGTAATCAGGGATTGCCTCTTAATCTGTTGATATATCTGCTCGGGATAGAATTTTGTCCTTGTCAAGAGATTGAGGGTGTGCTTTAAAAAAGTAAAGAGATTTGGAAGGGCTACGTAATCTATTTCGCTGCCGGTAATTCGGCGGAACTCAAGAAGGAGACCCGAACGATGCGAAACGTAAAGATCGATATGGAAAAATGCACGAATTGTCGCGAGTGTATTGAAGTGTGTCCTGAAGAAGTTTTCCAGCTGGTGAACGGCAGCCCCGTCCATATCCACAAAGAGAAATGCATAGAGTGCGATCTCTGTATCAATATCTGCCCGGAAGATGCTATCAGTGTCGTAGCCCCTTAAAAGAAAGAGGGGTGTCTCGGCTTTGTAGCCGTTGTATTGGCCATTGAGCTGTAAAAGAGAAGATATAATGAGAAGAACAACTGTTGCCGGTATTGCAGGCTTTTTTGTTCTGTTCAACACCTCTGCGGCTCCGGCAACCGAAGGCTTGTACACCTATGCCGTCAAAAGGATGATAAGGGAGTTCTGCCGGTGCAGGTAAAACCCCAAGATTTACTCCCCCCGCTTACACCATAAGATGGTCATCCGGTGTCGCGGTTTGTTCATCAGCAGGGCGCATTGCCCGGTGTTCTCGGGAAGGGAATCACGTCCCGGATATTGCTCATGCCGGTGACGAACTGAACCAGTCGTTCAAAGCCGAGACCAAAACCGGAATGAGGTACAGAACCGTACCTGCGCAGGTCCAGGTACCAGCTGTATTCTTCCGGATCAAGCCCGGCCTCTTGCATACGGGTTGTTAAGAGATCCAGCCGCTCCTCCCGTTGGCTGCCGCCTACCAGTTCGCCGATACCCGGCACCAGGATATCCATCGCCGCAACTGTCTTGTCGTCCTTATTCCGGCGCATATAAAAGGGCTTGATGGTCTTGGGGTAATCGGTGACAATCACCGGCCTACCTGCAATCTTTTCGCAAAGAAAGCGTTCATGTTCCGCCTGAAGATCACTTCCCCAGGCAACAGGATATTCAAATTGCTGTTTTGCTCCCTCCAGCTCCTGGATCGCCTGGCTATAGGTCATGCGGGTAAAGGCGTGTCTGCGCACCGTTTCCAGCTTTTCAACGAGTCCCTTACTGATGAATCGGTTAAAGAGGTCAAGATCCTCTGCGCAGTTTTCCAGCACAGTGCTGATCAAATCCTGAATCAAGGCCTCGGCGACGTCCATGTCGCCGTCCAGATCGCAAAAGGCCATTTCCGGCTCCAGCATCCAGAACTCGGCGAGATGACGGCTGGTATTTGAATTTTCTGCGCGAAAGGTGGGACCAAAGGTGTAGACCCGGCCATGGGAGAGCGCATAAATCTCTGCCTGCAACTGTCCGCTGACCGTGAGCCCGGCTTTGCGACCAAAAAAATCCTGAGCAAAGGGGGGTTCTTTCCCCAATTCCTTATCGGACAGAGCTGTGACGGTGAACATTTCGCCGGCACCTTCGCAGTCCGAGGTGGTGATGATTGGTGTATGTACCTGAAAGAATCCTTGATTACGAAAAAAGCGATGGATAGCAAAGTTTAGCTCGGAGCGAATGCGGGCCACGGCGCCCAAGGCATTGGTGCGTGGGCGCAGATGGCTGATGGAACGGAGAAACTCGAAGCTGTGTCGCTTTTTTTGTAAGGGATAGTTGCTCGGGTCAGCGGAACCAAGTATCTCAATGCTGTCTGCCTGGACTTCTACTGTCTGGCCTTTGGCCGGCGATTCCACCAAGATGCCGACGACCTTGACAGCTGTGCCGGTGCTGATATGTCGGATTTCATCGGCGTAATTTTTCAACGCTGATTCGGCGATCACCTGTATGCCGGCCAAGCAGGAACCGTCTGTAAGTTCGATAAAGCAGAGGCTGCCGGAGTTTCGACAGGTTCGTACCCAGCCCTCTATGACGATTTGTTGCTCACTCGGTTTGGTACACAGAAGTTCTTTAATGCGTGGTTTCATAACGTTCAATCACAAGAGAGGGTTTACGGGTTTACATAGATCTTTATATGTTTAGCGCAAAACTTTTGAGATATCCAGTCAATTCGATTCCATCGGATATAAGAGAGGGCATGGACATAAAATAAAAAAAGCCCGAAGGATTTCTCCTTCAGGCTTTTCATATCTATGGCTCCTTGAAGCAAACCCTCTTGCTGACGATTCTCTGTTTTTTCAGGGGCCAATAATGTCGAGAATGCGAAGCGATACGCATTTTTATTCATTTTTAGCAAGGAGGAAATGCCTAAAATTATCTTTCCATGTGAGAGATGAGATTGACTTGCAAAAAACTTTCAGGTAGATTTCCCATAATATTTTCAGGTGCTCCAAGAGAGCTTAAAAGGGAACCCGGTGTAAATCCGGGACGGGCCCGCCGCTGTAATCGGGGACGAACGCTGCATAAATGTCACTGCATGTTTTCATGCGGGAAGACGCAGCAAGTAGGACGAACCGAGAGTCAGAAGACCTGTCTGAAAATTTAAACGGTTATCTCGCGGACAAGGATAATCAGACAATTCGTGGGAAAACTGGGACTCCTCGGATCAATATATTTGGTCCGGGGATTTTTTTTGCCTTTTTTTCGGTATGCTCCGGACGGGTTACCGGTGCCTGCACCTTTGCTTCGGCTTTAATCCCCTGATGGCGCCGGAGTTTGTCAAAACTTGTCTAAAGGTAGAAAAATGTCAGTAACCATTCAAAACATAGCTCCAACCGAGATTGAAGCAGAGAGTTTTCGGATTATTGCCGAAGAAATCGGTGACCATGATTTTGACCCTGCCACCTTCAAGGTGGTCCGGCGGGTGATCCACGCCACCGGTGATTTTAATTTTGCCGAGAATCTCCGCTTTCAGTCCCAGGCCCTCAGCCGGGCAATGGAGGTCATTAAGGCCGGGAAAAATATCCTCACCGATGTCAACATGGTGGCAGCCGGGATAAGCAAGGGAATGCTGGCCTCTTTCGGCGGCTCGGTCAGCTGCCTTGTCGCTGATGAGGAGGTCGCCGGAATCGCCAAAGAGTCCGCCAGAACCCGTTCAGAAGTGGCCATCGAAAAGGGAATAGAAGCCGGGATCGGCATTATTGCCATCGGCAACGCCCCCACCGCTTTGTTAAAGACCATGGAACTGCTGGCGGATATGACCCCGGAAGCACGCCCCTTGGTCATCGGCGTGCCGGTCGGTTTTGTCAATGCCGCTGAATCAAAGGCCCTGCTGGCCGAAAAAGAGTATCCTTTCATCACCAGCCTCGGCCGCAAGGGTGGCAGTCCGGTGGCTGCGGCAATATGTAACGCTCTGATCCGCCTGGCAAAAGAGGCGCATGGCCGGAACGGATGACCAAACAATTACGAAGCGGATATACCACCGGCGCCTGTGCCGCCGCCGCAGCCAAGGCAGCGGCACTGTTGCTTAAACACGGTGAAGCACCGACCGGCGTGGAGATTCCTTTTCCGGATCATTCACGTCACAGCTTTTGGGTTCATCAGGCCCTCATGCTTAATGATGGGGCCCGGGCATCCGTTATCAAGGATGCCGGTGACGATCCCGATGTTACCAATGGCGCGGAAATAGGGGCTGTGGTTCGCTATCGCTATGAAGACACCGCTCAAAGAGAGTGCTGTATCCAACTGGATACTGTCGAACTCTGTGGCGGGGCCGGTGTAGGCTTTGCCAGCAAACCGGGCTTGGCTGTGGCGGTTGGTGAACCGGCCATTAATCCTGTTCCCCGACAGATGATTGCCGATGCGGTCCGTGAGGTCATTGCGGATAAACAGCTTCACGTTGAAATTTTTATTCATCAGGGCCTCGCCCTTGCACAAAAAACCCTCAACCGTCGTCTGGGTATCATCGGCGGTTTATCTGTCCTCGGCACCACCGGCATTGTCCGGCCTGTGTCTGCCGATGCCTGGACCGCCACGATCAAAGCGTCTATGAATGTCGCCAGGAAGGCAGGCCTTGACGAGGTTGTGCTTTCCACCGGCAGAACGTCCGAGCGCGGGGCACAGTCAGAGCTTGACCTGCCGGAAGAAGCCTACGCCATGATGGGTGATTATCTGGAATTTTCCCTTAAAGAAGCGGCTCGTCAGGGTTTTGTAAAAATCCATCTTGCCGCGATGTGGGCCAAGATCACCAAGGCCGCGCTTAAAGTGCCTCAGACCCATGTTCGAAACGGGGCACTGGAAATGAAGGATGCAGCAGGGCTGCTGGCCGATCTGGGGGCGGAGGGAGAGCTGTTGCAAAAAATAAAAAATGCAAATACGGCTCGCGAGATGCATGAACATCTACACCATGGCAAACGACAGGATATCATCCGGGCGGTCTGCCAACTGGCGCAGGATTATGGCCGTGAGGTCACAGGCAAGGCAGTAGAGGTATATCTGGTGAACAGTAAGGCTGAGGTGATTGAGCATGTATAAGATTGTTACAGCTCTTTTATGTTGAGAAGAGGTCATACATAAACCGCAATGCCGGATTCATACCGCAAGTCAGCGGCATTAACCTGACAAGAATCGCCCGGGCGCAGAGCCTGTCGCGTTTAATCAAATACATATCATAACGGGAAGTTGATGAAAGGAACATTTTATGTGGTTGGAGCAGGGCCGGGCGACCCGGAACTTCTGACGTTAAAGGCAGCACGAACACTTGAAAAATGCCAGGTCTGGCTTACTCCGGCGGCACGGAAAAACGGCGAAAGCACCGCCCTTGCCATCGCCTCCGGAGCGGTAAGCGTGGCGGACAAAGAAATCCTCACCCGCCACTTTCCGATGAAAAAGGTCCATATGGGAGAGACCCCGGACCCGGAGGTCAAAGAGGCCTGGGAGCAAGTCGCAGCCCTGATTATGACCCGGCTCAGGGCCGGTCGCGATGTGGCCATGCCCATCCTGGGAGATCCGGCCGTCTACTCCACCGGCTTCTATATCTGCCGGACCTTGCTTGAGCAGAACCCCCGAGCCGCAGTTGAGATCGTGCCGGGCGTTTCCGCCGTTGGCGCCACCTCGGCTGCAGCCGGGATGCCCCTCTGTCTGGGCGACGATCAGCTGGCGGTGATCCCGGCAATCTTTGAAAGTACAAAGATTCGAGAAATTCTGATCCAATTTGACGCGGTGGTCTTCATGAAGGTGCATAAGTCCATGGGCCGGCTGGTTCCCCTTTTGGAGGAACTGGATCTCCTGGACAAGGCGGTACTGGTTGAACGAACCAGCATGGCCGATCAACGGGTGCGACGAGACCTGAAGGCCGCCATGAACGAGGAACTCCATTATTTTTCGACGATGATTGTGAGGAAATCATGAACCGGAAAAACGTTATACATTTTGTCGGAGCAGGCCCGGGTGACCCGGAACTGATCACCGTTAAAGGGCAACGCTTACTTACCGAGGCTGACCTGGTGATCTACACCGGCAGCTTGGTTCCGAAAGTACTTATCCAAAATCTGAAAGGGGAAATCCATAACTCGGCAGGCTTACATCTGGATGAGATACTGGCCTTGATGATTCAGGCCTGTAAAGCCGGTAAAAAGGTGGTACGCCTCCACACCGGAGATCCGGCTATTTACGGGGCTATCAACGAACAGATTGCCGAATTGGTCAAAGAGGAGATTCCTTTCCGGGTTATTCCCGGCGTAAGCTCCACCACAGCCACGGCTGCAAGCCTTGCCACTCAGCTCACCCTGCCCGAGGTCTCCCAAACTATTATTGTCACCCGGAGAGCCGGTCGGACACCGATGCCGGAAAAAGAAAATCTGGTTAGTCTGGCCCGCCATCAATCAACTATGCTGATTTTATTGAGTGTCAATATGATTGAGGATGTGGTGCAGGATCTGCGGGCCGGTGGTTATCCTGCCGAGACCCCGGTCTGTGTAGTGGAAAAAGTCAGCTGGCCGGACGAGCGGCAACTGCGCGGCACCCTGGCCGACATTGCCGGGCAAGTCAAGGAGGCCGGCATCACCAGGACCGCCGTCATTGCCGTGGGCAAGGTATTGGCTCAGGCACCGCCGCCTGTATTATCCAAGCTGTATGACAAACATTTCAGTCACGGTTTGCGGGAAGGTTCCTCTCCGTCATGAAGATCGGTATCCTGGCTGTAACCGCAGGCGGCAACGAGCTGGCTCAAAAGATTGCTGCGGCGCAACCGAGCACTATTCTCCACGGAAAAGGGGTGGCCGGAAAACTGGCCGAGAACTGGACCTCTTTTGACGGTTTCATCTGCATTATGGCCGCCGGGATCGCGGTTCGGGCCGTTGCCCCGCTTTTGGTCGACAAACGCACCGATCCCTGTGTGGTGGTGCTTGATGAACAGGGAAACCATGTCATCAGCCTTCTTTCCGGTCATCTTGGCGGCGGCAACGAACTGGCAACAAAGGTGGCAAAGCTTACAGGCGGTCAGCCGGTGATTACCACCTCCTCCGACACCCTGGGGCTGGTTGCCCTTGATCTCTGGGTCAAGGCCCAAAACCTCGGGGCCGGCAAGGACGATCTCACACGGGCAAGCGCGATATTGGTAAATCAGGGGAAGCTCCTTGTTTTTGCCGATGTTGAGGTGGACTCGCTGCCTCCGGGCCTTGTTCAGGCAGGTGACATAAGTCAGGCGGATCTCATCATATCCAATAAAATCAGCGATACCGATTGTCCGGTCTTCCGTCCCCGTAATTTGGTGGTGGGGACAGGCTGCAATCGCGGCACGCCGGAGGTGGAATTCAACGAAGCGCTGGAAGAACTCTGTGCGAACCTGGCCTTCTCCCCCCTGGCCATCCGCAACCTGGCTTCCATCGACAAAAAAAATGACGAAGAAGGCCTTCTGGCCTTTGCCCGGCACCATCAGTGGCAGATAGATTTTTTCAGCAAAGAAGAGATTAACAGCGTTACCAATATTGAAACTTCCCATGCAGCACTCAAGGCCGTGGGGGCCGTCGGCGTGGCCGAACCCTGCGCTCTGCTCAGTGCTGATACATCCATACTGCTCGGCAGGAAACAAAAATGGCAGAACATAACAATGGCAGTAACCGAGGCACCCTTTACGTTGTCGGCACAGGCCCGGGATCACTGAAACATATGACTCCCGCCGCCGGCGATGCACTGGAACAGGCCGATATCATTGTCGGTTACAAGACCTACCTTGATCTTATTCTCGGTTATCTGGAAGGAAAAGAGGTGCTGGCCTCCCGGATGATGAAAGAGGTGGACCGCTGCCGCAAATCGCTGGAATTAGCCCGGAACGGTCAAAAGGTAGCACTGGTTTGCGGCGGTGATCCGGGCATCTATGCCATGGCCGGACTCGTTTTTGAGATGGCCGAAGAGCATGACAGTGACTGCAATATCGAGATCATTCCCGGCATTGCCGCAGTCAATGGCTGTGCGGCCCGGCTTGGCGCCCCGCTCATGCATGATTTTGCCGCCGTCTCCCTCTCTGATCTGCTCACTCCCCTTGAGCTGATCAAAAAACGGCTGGAGGCGGTAGCCGGTGCCGACTTTGTGGTGGCGATCTATAATCCCAAATCAAAAAAACGGACCGAACAGATCAGGATTGCCCAGGAAATATTTCTCAAATACCGCGATCCCAAAACCCCGGTGGGCATTGTCACCGCTGCCACCCGTGACAATGAAACCATCACCCTCACTACGCTTGCAGACATGCTCTCCTGCGAGATCGGCATGCAGTCCACCGTAATGATCGGCAACTCCCAGACCTATATCTGGAATGAAAAAATGGTCACTCCCCGTGGGTATAGCGGCAAGTATGAGCTGTAAGGGCATTTGAATATTATCAATCAGAAATTCCACTGCCTGATAATCCTCGTCACCACCAAATAAAAAAAGCCCGAAGGATTTCTCCTTCAGGCTTTTCATATCTATGGCTCCTCGGGACGGACTCGAACCGCCGACAAGGTGGTTAACAGCCACCCGCTCTACCAACTGAGCTACCGAGGAACATATATTCTTTACTCATGTCAACGATGACTTTTATAGCATAAATTGATCAGTGAGGTCAAGCAAAAAAGAACGGCGAACTAAAAAAGCTTGCATGGAAGGTAAAAATTCTGTATATAAGAGAAACGTAATTCATTACGCCGTCGGGGCGTAGCGCAGCCTGGTTAGCGTGCCTGCCTTGGGAGCAGGAGGTCGTAGGTTCGAATCCTACCGCCCCGACCACCTTTCTCTGAGTTGTTTCCAGTCGTTCTTTTTTCTTTTTCAAGCGTTCATCCGTATTACGCAAGATAACCTCCCTGTAGCTGTGGGGTTTATTCCGTTGCGCCTTGTCGAGTATTATAATCGTCGTACGCATAGCGTCTGTGCTTGTAGCGGTCATTATCGTAACGGTATTCATGTTCGCTGCTGCGAAAAAGCATCCGATCAGGGCTGTTGCTGTCTTTTTCATGGGGTGAACCTCCGTCTGTTACAATGTTTAAAGCGATTTGCTCCAAGGCAAACGTATTTAATTTACAGACCATTCAAGACCTTCAGCAAGTAAGCGTTATCCCGACCGGCCATGAGCCGTTTATTTTTGATTCCCACTTTGGCTGTTTTTTCCTGCTTCAATAACTGATGTTACGCAGCCTGGAAGTTGCTGTAGCTGATCAAAAAACTCATGCTGGCGCAACTAGCAGTGAAAACCATAAGTTTTGAAAATTACTAGCGCGAAGTTATTAGTCGACTCTACAGGTTGCTGTACTGGACTTCCTGCAAATTTAATCAGTGCGTCTCGCAATTTACTGATATAAAGCATTTTGCAAGAGCTAAAAATCGAGTTTTGCAGGAGGTCTATTGTTACCCCGATGATCACGGCCAAGGCGGGCCGGGCGATAAAAATGCCCTTGTATGCGCATTACGGCATCGAGTATCTGTGGCTGATTGATCCGGACCTGCAGATTCTGGAAGCCTGTCAACTGCAGTCTGAATCGTCGGGCAATAAATGAGTGCTGCTCAAAACGTTGCGGGATGATCAAAGCGTATCCCTACCTCCCTTTACAGAAATCCGTTTTGATTTATCCGTGTTATGGGCATAGGTAGGGGCACGGCATTGCCGTGCCCTTTCTCGTTGTTTGCTGGCCTACTCTTGCTACGCCGACATCCGCTCCAATATACGATAGTTCCGATTAACCATCTCCTGCGGATCAATGATCAGCCCGGCCTGAATCATGGCATTATCGTAGATCTGCTCAGCTATATCCTTTGCAAAATCCTGATCCTTGGTTCGTAGGTCAGCCATCTTTTTGATCAACGAGCTAGCCGGATTAATTTCCATTTCCTTTTTCCCGGCCATCATCATGGGATTATCCTGTCCGCTCTTACCCTGAGCCGCCAAGATTCGCTCCATTGATGAGGTCATGTAACCGTCTGTGTTGAGAATCATGGCCGGGCTGTCCACCAGTCGGGTTGAAGGCTTTACCTCCTTGACCTTGTCGCCCAGAACTTCCTTCATCCATTTACAGAGCGAGGTTTGCACGGCCTCGGCCAATTTTTCTTCCCCGGCCTCGTCTTGAGGTTGGTCGTTCTTTTCCGTGCTTTCCGGCAGACGCAGATCGGCTCGGTCGGCGGAAAGGAGTTTCTTGCCGTCAAACTCGCCCAGATGAGAGAGGACAAAGTCGTCAATGGGCTCCAGGGTGTAGAGAATTTCGATATCTCGTTTTTTAAACATCTCCACATAGGGGCCGTTCTCGATAGCTCCCCGGCTGGGACCGTTGATGTAGTAAATCTCTTCCTGGCCTTCCGCCATCCTATCCACGTATTCCTGCAAAGAGGTCATGCTGCCCGCTTCAGTGGCGGAAGACTCAAAACGCAACAGACCTGAAAGCTCTTTCTGGTATTCAAAATCAGAGGTCACACCCTCTTTCAGGAAAATGCCAAAGGTCTTCCAAAACTCCAGATATTTATCATTATCCTTCTTGGCCTCTTCCGCCATCAATTTAAGAAAGCGTTTGGTGATAACCCTGCGCAGCTTGGCCACCAGAGCGTTATCCTGGAGGGATTGGCGGGAGATGTTGAGAGGAAGATCTTCAGAGTCCACCACACCCTTGAGAAAGCGGAGCCACTCGGGCAGGATGCTCTTGCTGTGCTGGTCGATCAGCACCTTCTGGCAGTAGAGGTTGACACCGGGCTCCATCCGGCCCATACCAAGGGTCTCGAAGTTGTCTTTGGGGACAAAGAGGAGAGCATTGATGGCCAGCGGCGCATCAGCGGCAAAATGAAGGCGAAAGGTGGGCTCATCATAGGCATTGCCGACGAACTTATAGAATTCGTTGTACTCTTCGTCTGTGATTTCGCTTTTGGAGCGGCCCCAGATGGCCTCAACCGTGTTGACTTTTTTTCCTTCCACTTTGACCGGAAAGGGGATAAAGGTGGAGTACTGTTTGATGATGCGTTCCAGGGTGAATTTCTGGCCGTACTCCTCGGCATCGTCTTTCAGCTCAATAATGATCTTGGTGCCCCGGTGCAGGCCGTCGCACGGGCTGATGGTATAGGAGCCGTTGCCGTCGGAATGCCATTCATGCCCTTCGCTGCCGTCCCAGGAGCGGGTTTGGACGGTGACGGTCTTGGCCGCCATAAAGGCGGAGTAAAAACCTACGCCGAACTGGCCGATCAGGCTGACATCCTTTTTGGCCGCCTCTGCCAGCTCTTCGATAAATTTGCCGGACCCGGAATGAGCAATGGTGCCCAGGTTTTCCTCAAGCTCCTGCGCTGTCATGCCGATACCGGTATCGGTGATGGTCAGAGTGTGTTTTTTATCATCACAGTCGATACTGATTTCCAGCGGGACATGGGCGTCGAATTCCGGCTGCTCAGTCAGGGAAAGATGGCGGAATTTTTCCAAGGCGTCCGAAGCATTGGAGACCAGTTCGCGGACAAAGATGTCTCGTTCGGTGTAGAGTGAATTAATGACGATGTCGAGAACTTTTCGGGTCTCTGCCTGGAATTGTTTGGTTTCAACCTGTGTACTCATGATGCTTATCCTTTTTTGTGAATTATTTTTTAATGGTTCGCGGTTTCCATTTATGGTTAGATAACCTTTGCAGTACTTTAATAAACTCCAACAGTAAGCATGATCAGCTCACTGTCAAGATGCCGACAGGAGACGGAAGGCGGGCCTGCCGCGCAGAGGCCGACGATGATCTTTCCGGTTGTGGTTATTTTGCGGAGAAGTGCAGGGAAAAGAGTGAAGAGCCTTTGAAACGGTTTGGTAGCACTATGCTTTATCGACCGTTTTGATTTCATGATTTCAGAATTCCTATCGTCAAGTTCCAAATTCCGGAAGAAATATGCCGAAAGACAGCAGCCGATCAGCCCCCTTTAAATTACTCTATCTTGCCGCCTTGTCAGGCATCGTCCTTTGGACTGCTGTTATCGCGCTTTCTTTTGTCCGGAGTATTCATGTCGAGCGTCGTCAGTTGGCGACCTTAGTGGAACAGCAGGCCCGTTCTCATTTCAATAAAGATCAGGCCTTTCGTTTCTGGGCCTCTTTCCATGGAGGTGTCTATGTGCCGGTTACCGAAGAGACCCCGCCGAATCCCCACCTGAGCCATCTTCCGGAAAGGGATATTGTCACCCCCTCCGGCAAACAGCTCACCTTAATGAATCCGGCCTATATGCTTCATCAGGTGATGGGGCAGTTTGAGAAATTGTATGGGGTGAAAGGACGGATTACCAGTTTACAATTTTTCAATCCTGATAATGCTCCTGATGAGTGGGAGAAAAAAGCCCTGCACGCCTTTGAGCAGGGTGTGGAAGAGGTTCTTGAATATACAGAGATAAAAGGAGCACCTTATCTTAGGCTTATGCGCCCGATGGTCGCGAAAGCTGATTGCTTGAAATGTCACGCCAAGCAGGGCTATAAAGAAGGAGATATCCGTGGCGGAGTGGGCATCGCTTTGCCTCTGGCATCTTTCAATAAGACCAGTGACGATGTTGTTCGACAGATCTGTTTTGTCTATATCCTGCTGTGGTTGGCTCTGTTGCCTGTCTTTTTTTTCTTTTATAAAAAGATGCAGTCTCGACTCCGGGAAAGAATGCGGCATGAGGCCGAGCTGCAGGAGTGGGCTGAGATTTTCAAGCATGCTCAGTGGGGGATTGCGCTCAGTAAGGCGGAAACATTCTCTCTGGATATGATGAACCCTGCCTTTGCCGAGATGCATGGTTTTTCCGTCCGGGAACTGAAGGACAAACCCTATATTGCCCTTGTCGATGAGAAATTTCGGGACGATGTTGTTGAACAGCTGCAAAGGGCCCGGAAGAAAAAACATCATGTTTTTGAATCGCGCCATGTCCGCAACGACGGGACTTCCTTTCATGTCGAGGTGAATCTCTCTGTCGTGCCTGACAGCACCCGACAAAAAAACAGCCGGATAATTAATGTTCAGGATATCAGCAGCAGAAAAGAGGATGAACGGCTTATTATCCAGGCCCGTGATGAGTGGCGGCGAACATTTAACGCCATTAATGAAATAGTCCTTATTCTGGATCCGACTTTGCGGGTGGTAAAAGCGAACAGCACGGCGGAACAATATCTCGACACATCTCCGGGTGAACTTGAGGGCCGTAAATGTTTCGAGCTGTTTCGCAGGGCATCCTCCCCTTGTGAAGGATGTCCTGCCGTCAAGACCCTGCGTGACCGCGAACCGTATTCATCGCAGATCGAACATACAGAGATGGAATGTTTCTTTCTGCTCTCCTCCTCTCCTGTTTTTGATGATGTCGGTAAACTGACAGGTCTGGTTTATGTGGCAAAGGATATTACGCAGCAAAAACAGCTTGAAGCAAAGATGCGCCAGGCTCAGAAAATGGAGGCTGTCGGTACTCTCGCAGGCGGCATAGCCCATGATTTTAATAATATTTTGTCTCCGATTATGGGGTATGCGGAGATGCTGAGCGAAAGCCTGCCGGCGGAATCAGTGGAGAGTTTCCAGGCGCAACAAATATACAGTGCCGCTTTACGAGCGAGGGATCTGGTTAAACAAATCTTGAGTTTCAGCAGACAGACAGATCGGGCCTTACAGCCGGTGGAGCCGCATCTTATCGTTAAAGAGGCATTAAAACTTCTCCGCTCTTCCATTCCGGCATCTATTGAGATCAGGCAAAGTATAGATAATGCCTGCGGCAAGATCATGGTGGATCCCACCCAGATACATCAGGTGGTGATCAATCTCTGCACCAATGCCTACCAGGCCATGATGGAAACAGGGGGGGGGCTGGGGGTTGCGATGCGTCCTCTTATCCTGACGGCTGAGGATTCGATGTATAAAATAGGTTTGACTCCGGGTTCGTATATTCTGATAGAGGTGAGCGATACCGGGCACGGAATAGCACCGGATGTGATTGAAAAGATCTTTGAACCCTATTTTACAACAAAAAAAGAGCAGGGGGGAACCGGCTTAGGTCTTGCCACGGTTCATGCCATTGTCCATGATCATGGGGGGACGATATCGGTTTATTCCGAACCGGGACAGGGCACGACATTTCGGGTCTATTTGCCCCGGCTGAGTGAAGAAGAGGAGCAGGGAGACGAGGGCGTCTTTGTCGAGGGGCGGAACCTGTCAGGTACGGAACATATTTTTGTTGTTGACGATGAAAATTCCGTTGTTGATATCACACGCTATATGCTGACGCAATTAGGCTACAAGGTGACGGTACAGACAGACAGTCGTGCGGCCTGGGAGCTTTTTGTTCGACAGCCTGATGCCTTTGATCTTGTCATCACGGATGTGGCCATGCCCCGGATGACCGGGATAGAACTGGCAGGCAGGATCTTGGATCTTAAACCGGATTTTCCGGTCATCTTATGCACCGGCTTCAGCGAGATGATTAATGAGGAAAAAGCCAAGTCCTTGGGGATTAAGGCGTATTTAATGAAGCCTGTGCTCAAAAGTAAATTGGCGGCCAGTGTCAGACAGGCCTTGGGTGAGATGCAGGAACAGGATGGATAAGAGCATCAGCCGGGAACTCAAGCTGTTTTTTGTTCCTGCTTGACCTTTACAGGGCCAAGATATAATATCATATCTTTCTTCTTGAATTTCGATTCGGTGAGGTAGCGTAACAGGCGTAGGCCTCAACCACGAACTACGACATATAACTCCTTCATGGTCTACCATTATGCAACCAACAGCTGACGTTTTGATTATCGGTGCCGGTCTTTCCGGGCTGGCTGCGGCCACCTTTTTGAAACATAAACAGCCGGACATCTCCTTACTCGTCATTGAGCAGGGCGATCATCCGGGCGGGGCTGTTCGCTCGCATATTGAGGAGGGCTATCTTGCCGAGGGCGGAGCGCACGGTTTTTTGGATAATGCCCTGGAAAGCCGGGTGCTGGTGCATGAGGCCGGTTTGACCGAAGAGGTGGAAAAGGCTCCCTTGTCGGAATTTGTCCGTTATATCTGTCTGGACGGTCAGCTCAATCTCATTCCTCAAAGCCCTGGAAAAGTCATGAAGGCCCCGCTTGTTTCTCTGACGGGTAAGCTCAGAGTGCTTGCCGACCTCTGGAAAAAGCCCCTGCCTGATGAGCCCACAGTGGCCCAATGGGTGGAGCATCGTTTCGGCAAGGCCCTGCTGCCCTTTGCCGATGCAGTGTTCACCGGAACCTATGCCGGTGATATTGAACGGTTGAAGCTGGAAGCGGTTATGCCCGGCCTGCATAATTTGGAGCAGGAACATGGCTCGGTGCTGAAAGGGGCTGTGCATAAGATGCGGGCGGCCCGCAGGGAACGCAGGAAGGAAGGAAGGAAAAAAGAGAAAAAAGGCCTGCCTGCCATGACCAGTTTTAAGGCCGGAATGTCCCGTCTGCCCCAGGCCATGGCAGCCAAACTGATTCCCAATAAGGAGATCATGTACCGGACTGCTGCCCGTTCCGTTGCTCAGGTTGACGGGGGCTGGTCGGTGAAAACCGGTCAGTTGGAGTTACAGGCCCGGCATCTGATCATTGCCCTGCCGGTAAATCGTTGTTTGGAACTTCTTGCGGACAGCGAACTGCCTGCACCGCCGATTATCGCTGTCCCGGAGGCTCGCATCGCCACAGTGGCCCTCGGGTTCACGGATAAGGCGGATATTCCTTTCGGCTTCGGCTATCTTGCCCCGGAGCAGGAAGAGCGTTTTGCTCTCGGTGCTCTGTTTTCCTCGCATATGTTTCCGGGCAGGGCTCCTGAAGGCCATGTTTTGATGGAAGCACTAGTCGGTGGACGCAGACATCCTGAACGACTGGAGCTTGCTGATGAGGAGCTGGTGGAAAAGGTCTATGAGGATTTGAAACAGCTCATCGACCTGCCCGATTCGCCGGTATTCAGTCGGGTTCTCCGCCCTAAGTATGGTATTCCCCAGCTGGAAGAAGGTTATCCGGCCTTGCTGGAATGGCGACGACAGCTACATGCGAGCAATGATAATCTGCATCTTTGCGGATTCGGCTGGCAGGGGATCGGCATCAATGATATGCATAAGCAGGCTTGGGAGATGGCTAAGCGTATTTTGGCAGGTTATCAGGAGGAGAAGGAGGAAGAGGTTAAGGGGGTTTATTTTTGAAATAATTTCGTCGTTATCGGGGCTGGCCGTGCGGAATCAAGCGGAAGGGGACGGGTAGGAACGTACGTTTGAGATTAGGTGGGGAGCGTCTAGTATCACCACAGCGGCTCTCCAAGGTTTGCCGCGCTTCTTGCCGTCTGGTGAATGTAAGGGTTCAATGGTTTTGTTCAATATTCAGAAAATATATAGTCACCTCCTAAGCTAACAAACTTATTACCTTTTCCTGTTTTCCATTGAAAAACAAATATAGGGTTATTGTTTGCTTTGCCTTGTACGCCAAAACTGAAAGTACCATCTGTATTTTCTTGATAATCAATTGGGTTTCCGTATAGATCTGTGCCATTTTTACCCAGGACCTTATACATGGAGCGCCTACTCAGCGTTTTGTTCTGGTATGGCTCAAGTATTTTTATGACATTTTTTTTGGCTAAAATGCCGACATATACAATGTATGCAATGGTTTCCCCTTGGGAGATTGATGTGGGCATTTGGGCTTCCGTCCCGTTTAAATTGAACAAACCACCATCAATGCCGGTATAAAATTTTTTGTTTTTCTCTATTGGCCCTTCTCCAATGAGCTGAAATGTTCTGTATTCTAATAACGACAAAGTTCTGCTACCATTATTTGTGACACTCATTTTAAATGGTAGTTGGATTACTTGGCCTTCTTTGCCAAAATTTATGGCAGGAAATTTTATGGGTAAACTTTCAACATTAGGGGCTATACGGATTATTAATTCTTCTTTTTCATATTTCCAACTTTGCCAAAAGGTGTGCCCTAGTGCTGCTATCGATATCACTAGAGAAAATAGTGCGACAAGAAGCGAAGTGTTAACTTTATTATTTTTGGGTTGTTCCATTTATATTGATTCCATCAAGCAGTATGGATAACCTGAAAACAATACAGGATATCATTCTATCTATTTAATATTTTTACTGGTTATCAGTTGTTAGTTCGGTAAGGCTGGTAAGTAACTCGAAACGAGTAGATGTTCCTTCGCACAGTAACAGTAACGAAACCTGATTGTCAACAGGGAGTTGCTTGTCTTCCTCTACTCCCCCTTTGCCGACCGACAGATTCCAAATTCCAGTCCGCTTCTCAGTACCTTTTTCAGCCCCTTCTTGCCGGAAATCCTCCCCTATCACAAAAATGAATCATTCCCTTAAAGGCAAAATAATGCTATAGACAACCCCTTGTAATGTGGTAGGTGCGTTGTGCATTTTTTTCAAAAAAAATAAAATTTAGGAGTGGTTCAGCTTGTTTATGCCGGTCTGTGCTCATATGGCCCATGAAGGAGATGATGATAAAGAAAGATGAAAAGATTTAAATTCATAGAGCATAAAAGAGGGACGGTTAAAGACGATATCCTTTCCGGCTTGACGGTTGCTATAGCCTTGGTCCCGGAAGCGGTCGCCTTTGCCTTTATTGCCGGTATATCCCCTGTCGTCGGTTTATACGGAGCCTTCATGATGGGCTTGGTGACCTCGGTGATTGGCGGACGTCCAGGAATGATCTCCGGTGCCACCGGTGCCACGGCCATTGTTATGGTGTCCTTGGTCAAAATAGGCACAGATATGGGCGGGGAGGGCGCAGGCTTGCAATACCTTTTTGCTACGCTCCTACTGGTCGGGGTGCTTCAGGTTCTGGCCGGGGTCTTTCGCTTTGGCAAGTTTGTTCGTTTGATCCCGCATCCGGTGATGATGGGCTTTGTCAATGGACTCGCGATAGTCATCTTTCTTGCCCAGCTGGACATGTTTAAGGTTGAGGGTGCATGGATGCAGGGAACGCCTCTGTATACAATGCTCGGGCTTGTTGGCCTAACCATGGCCATTCTTTATATTCTGCCCAAGTACACGACCAAGGTGCCAGCAGCTCTTGTCGCTATTATTACTGTTGCTTTATTGGTCATCTTGACAGGAATCGATACCGCAACAGTCCTGTCTTTTGTCCAGGCAAAAGGAGGAACCGGTATCCAGGCGGGCTTACCCGTCTTTAACGTTCCGGCTATTCCCTTCACCTGGGAAACCCTCTATTTTATCTTTCCGTATGCCGCGATCATTGCCTCAGTGGGTCTGATCGAGTCTTTGATGACCTTGAACCTTATTGATGAATTGACCAATACCCACGGCAACACCAATAAAGAAAGTATTGCTCAGGGAGTGGCAAACATTGTGAATGGTTTTCTGGGGGGAATGGGCGGTTGCGCCATGATTGGCCAGAGTATCATTAATATCAAATCGGGCGGACGCGGACGTCTCTCCGGGATTGTGGCGGCATTATCTTTGCTCGTGTTCATTCTTTTCGGCTCCTCATTCATTGAGGTGATTCCGGTGGCGGCTTTGGTCGGCCTGATGTTTATGGTTGTTGTCGGTACCTTTGCCTGGAGCACCTTTAGTGTCCTTGATAAGATCCCTCTGTCCGATGCCCTTGTTATCTTCTTGGTCACAATATTAACCGTCATGTTTGATCTGGCCATTGCTGTGCTTGCCGGTGTTGTTGTTTCCGCACTGGTCTTTGCCTGGGAAAATGCCATTCGCATCAGGGCCAGAAAGAGTATTGATGAAAACGGGGCAAAGCGTTATGAGATATTCGGACCGCTCTTTTTCGGTTCCGTGCAGATGTTCAACAGTAAGTTTGACGTAGAAAGCGATCCTGATGAAGTCATTATCGACTTTAAGGACTCCAGAGTTGCTGACCATTCCGGTATTGAAGCCATTAATAAATTGGCTCAAAAATATGAGCAGGCAGGGAAGAGCATCAGTCTTCAGCATCTCAGTCCTGATTGTCGGAAACTCATCCATAAGGCAGATAAACTTATTCAGGTCGATATTATAGAAGATCCTGAGTACACAGTTGCTGCGGGCGGGTTTGAGGATTACTCGCCTGTGTAGCGGCTGGAGAAAGATGAGTTGGCTATTTTTTCGCATTCCAGATCGTTTAGGCAACGTCTCTGCGATCTGGTTGCGAAATGAAAATGCCATTCAACCCCGCAACCCAACGCCGTAAATATCAGAGGTTGACGGCGTGAGAGGCCGTCACTGATGAAGTGTTTGAGCTGATTCCGGCTGTTTTACGCTGTTTTGTACTGATCCTTGCCGACCTGTTCGCAGCCCTCCGCCCGGTTTTTCGGTGATTTTGTTCATTTCGACCGCTTAGATGACCGTTACCTTCTTGTCGGTAAAATTATTTTTACCTTGCCATGGGCCGTACAGTTTTTTATACTGTAACTAGGGTAATAAATAGAAAGTGAATAATCGGAAAAAATACCGCATTTATTTTTTTATGACCGGCGGGACCAAAGGAGGGAACTTCACAATGACTGCGTGCAAACAAAAAATAGAAGCCTTTGAAAGAGCCGTTCAAATGATTGAGAAATTAGACGAAAGTAATTTGCTTACGGTTTCCGATGCGTCATTTCAAGCACTTTATAAAACATATGAAAAGCTGACAGATATGCTCAGCCCCTCTGATAAACCAAAAATAAATGATTTCTTGACCCTGACTCTGGGAACAGATCTTTATATCGGGTCGTTATCTCCTTGATCCGGCCCTGCGGTCTCAACAGCCATCTTTTAGATTCTGTTTGAACATGCGAACTCCATCCTTTTCAACCTGCATGTAATTATTGAAACTTATATGACAAGTTGAGCAGTGCGTTGTCCGTTTTCGTTGCACTCAGGCAGACCTGCGTGGCTGCTGGACAGAGCGGTTGTCAACCGCTCTGATCAGTACACAGCAGTTCCATCTCTTCCACCCGTTCAACCGGCAGGCTGTTGTGACGGCTCTTCGCCTGTTGTATCCTGTCCCTCAGATGATTGATCCTTGTCCTGTCCCTCGGGTGGTCGATCCTGTATCCCTCCCTTGAGCAGAGCCTTGGCAATGTCGGCACTAAAGCCGTTGATCTGGTTCAGGGCGTCAAGCAATTCAAGGTGGATTTCGTGGGTCTCCACCGACTGTTCTTTCATTTCCAGCAGGCGCCGGAGATGGTGGTGGCGCAACCGGTGACTGAGCCGGTCGTACCGTTTTTTCTTTTTTCGAACCTTGCGGGCCAGGATGCCGTCGGAAGCGACCATCATCTTCTCCAGCCGATTGAGCTGTTTGCCTATCTTTTTATGGTAGCTGATCAGTTCCTGGCGTCCCTCCTCGGAAAAGTCAGCGTCCAGCTGTCCTTTCTTTTTCGCCAGGGGCACCATCTGGCGGATGATGATATCGCCGATACTCTCCATGCTGTCCAGGAGGGATAATAGGGCGTTGACCTCACTGGCCTGTCCCTCAGCCAGTTTCTGACGGCTGATTTTGAGCAGATACTGGCGTATTTTTTCTTCTAAAAAGTTGATCTTCTGCTCCCGCATGGCAATGCCCTGCAGCAGGTCCAATTGTTCAGGATGGACCTCGTCACGAGGCAATTGATCATTGGCGGTGATAAAGGGAAGGATGGCCGCGTTATGCATGCGGCGCAGGATCTTGGCCATGCGGGCGATCTCGGCATGGGCAAGTTCCAGGGCGATGGCCGGGGTGGAGACCAGGGAATCCTCCAGATGCCGGGCGGCGGGCTCAATGCCCCTTTCCCTGGGTTTGTCGGGCATGAGGCGAAGGATGGCATGGGCGAACAGGTCGATGAAGGGGAGAAAACAAAGAGCGATGCCCACGTTGAAGACCGTATGCGCATTGGCGATCTGCCGGGCCGTTCCCGAGTCGAACAGGGTGGCCAGAGAACGGATCATATCGGCAAAAGGTCCTAAAAAGGGTACGATGAGCAGAACCCCGACTGTTTTGAACAGGACATGGGCTACGGCCACCCGTTTTGCCTCGCGCCGGGTACCTATGCAGGCCAGCAGAGCGGTGACGCAGGTTCCGATATTGGCACCCAAGGTGACTGCAATGCCTCCTTCGAGACTAATCAGTCCCTGCTGGGCCAGGACGATGACCACGCCGGTGGTGGCGCCGGAACCCTGGACAAGGGCCGTGAACACCGTCCCGGCCAGGATGCCCAGCAGCGGGTTTTCCATGGACTTCATCATGTCGATAAACTGGGGGTAAGTGCGCAACGGCTTCATGGAATCGCTCATCAGCTTCATGCCGTAAAAGAGGATGCCGAAGCCTAACAGGATGTCGCCGATGCTCTTGATTTTTTCACTCCTGCCGAACATGCGCACACCAAAGCCTACGGCGATCATGGCCAGGGCATAGTCGGTCACTTTGAAGGCGACCAGCTGGGCCGTGATGGTGGTGCCGATGTCGGCCCCCAGGATGACGCCCAGAGACTGGGCGAAGGTCATCAGTTCCGCCTGGACAAAGCTGACCAACATCACGGTGGTGGCGCTGGACGACTGGATGACCGTGGTGACAAAGGCGCCCATCAGGAGACCTATGAACCGGTTTCTGGTCAGAGCGGCCAAGATGGAGCGCATCTTGTTGCCGGCCGTTTTTTTAAGCCCCTCGCTCATCAGTTCCATGCCGTACAGGAAAAAGGCCAGGCCTCCGGTTATCCCCAGAAACAACATCACCCAGGAGATGCCTTCGGCATCGTTGTTGCCCGCCCAGAGCGGTCCGGCAGGAAGAAGGACAGCCAAGCCTGCCAAGGCTAAGGTGCCGGCAGGAATCTTATCTATATTCGTGGACATACTTTTTCCAAAGAGTTATCTTGAAGCCAGCAATCTCAATAAGTTGAGTGAAACTGCAAGGTAAGGTGTTTCCTGAATTTTTACACGATACCACACTGCACTCTTACGCGCACCAGAAAAGACAAGTTATAAAGCCAGTTGTGTAAGTTTGATTAAGCGGAGCGAAATCAGACAAGTTGAGCTATGAGTTGTCCGCTTTCGCTGCACTCAGGCAGGTCTGCGTGGCTGCCTGGGTTGCACCAGTTGTACAAACACCCTCTTTTAAGACCCTCCGCTCGCCTTTTCGGTGATTTTGCCGTTTTTCGCCGCCCAAATTGAATACCGACTTCATCGGTGATCGCGCTTTTCTCCGAAAAGAATTAATACGAAGAGTTGACAGGTGGATAATTACAGCGTATCTATCTGTAGATATTAAAAGGAAAATAAGGTCTAATGTTTTTTTGGCTTTGCTTTGTAGAGGAAAAGAGGGCATTATGAATGTAAAACTTGATAAGCGTAGATTTCAGCGAGTCAATCTGTCGGGGGACCTAGCTATTTTCTTGGATTATGGTTGTTATTACAAGGGGTTTGTTGGCGATGTGTCCTATGACGGATTCCGGGTAACTTTCCCCTCGATAGCTTCGCAGTTAATTTTCTGGCCGAACCTTTCATTGTTTTTTAGTGCGACGATTTGGCGTATCAGAAAGTTCAGAATTGTAATTTTCACGAGTGTAGTCAGCAATAATGCTAATACCGGAGATTCATCGAACCGAACGAGAAAAAGCTGTTTGGTGTCAGCATACCCTCGATGGAGGAGTGTGATAGATAACAACCTGGAAATAGGATTTAAAATTCCTGAGAGTTCTGTCGGTTGGCAATCCTTTGTTCGCCAGAAAATGTTCGAGACACAATAAAATATTATATTCCTGTGTGCCTTTCAGTATTCAACCGCTTTGTTTGCCGGTGTCTAATCTCAGTACGCGACCCGGCTTATTTCCGGAAGCAGCTTTTTTCTGCCGGTTATCAGTCGGGTACAACCTGAGTTCTATACAGAATGTCGTATATCCACCTGAAGATGGAAGGTTTACGTTGAAAAATCAAAGAAAAATAACGCTGTCGGAGGAGCTATAGAGGTGTCGGAAAGAGTAGGATGATAAGGAAGAGGAGAAGACCTGCCAGGCAACGTCCGGGATGAGATTTTTTTTCGGGAGGAGCAACGGAATAGGGCAACATGTCTATTCGTTCTTTTTCTATGCTGCTTTTTTCTTTGTTCGGTGCGATATCTCCCGGCCCTTCAGCCCTCTCCGCAGTGGGGGCTTGGCGAACTTGCACCTTCACTTCCAAGCCGGCCCGGCGTAAGGTAAGAGCCGTCTTTTTAACTTTTTCTTTATCATCGGAACTGAGCAGCATTCTCGGCTTGCCGTTCAGCAGCGATTTCCGGACCTGCTCTTCAGGCAGCTTTGTTATTCGCTGAATCCCGGCGATACTCTTTTTTTCCTCGGACCCGACCAGCAAACGCCCGGATGAGATCAGCTGATATTTCATGGCGGCTTCTGCTCAATGAGTTCGTCGCCCGGTGTATCCACCGCCTCTAAGCTGTGATTGAACGATTTCAATGTCTGTGTAGTCAAGCGGATCAACCCAGCCAGTGATCCGGGCCGCCTTCAGAATGTTGTCTCCCGGTTGTATGGCCTTGAGCGCATCGGCAAGCTCATGGGCCAGGGTATGGCCGACAGCTGCTGTTTTGGCCAAAGGAAAACCGGGATAAAGCTCTGTTGAGCATGTATAAGGAAAGTCAGGGTAGGCTTTTTGTCTCAGGATTTTCACATCCCTCATTTTTATTTCCCCTGTTTTTGCCATTCTTTCCAGAATACTGGAAGGTACGGTGCCGGCATCAACCTGTCCGCGAAGGACGGCCCTCACCACAGCACCGGGTTTGTCAAAGAAACGCAGCGTGTGGAGAAAGGGGTAGGGGTCAATTCCGACATTGCGGAACTCTTTTTCCGCCATCTGCCAACCGCCGAACGACCAACGCTGTAACGCACCGAACTTTTTCCCGTTGAGATCGGTTAATGAATTTACAGTCGGATTATCTGCCCCTGTAAAGAGTACAGCACCGACTGAATCGGCATTGATAAGTTTCATGGTCAATATTTCACTTGCACCGTATTTCATCTTGGCACTCATGAACATGGAAGGGTCGGCGGTAAAAAAATCAACCTTTCCTTTCTTCACAGCGGGCAGAACATCTTCGAACTCCAGAGGCAGAATGGTCACCGATCTCCCGAGTTCTTTGGTAAGATATTTTTCAGTGCCCTCCCAGCTTTTCTTGAAACCTAACGCTCCTCTCCAGGAAAGAATGCCTATTTTGACGTTATCATCAGTATTTTTTTGGGCGGCTGAACTTGGTGCGATAAAGACGAGCAACAGAGCAAGTACTGCCAAAATCTTTTTTATCATTACACCTTCCTCCTTTTCTTCTTTAAAAAATGAGTATGAGTCGGGTTAAAAGGGCGAGGGAGGAGAAATTTAAGCAGAAGGGGTGGCTGTCCATGTGGCCGACGGCTTGGGCCGGACAGATTTCTCTGTTCATTGATGTCATAATTCGACACTTCCGGACAGCGAGAAGGACAAAATGGCAACCCGGCGATCTCCTCCCGAGAGATCCGTGGCTTTCCGACACCGCCTCACGACGGCTGTGGCTTTGTCAGCTTTCCATTTTTAACCGGAAAGCAGGGTGCCTGCTTAAAGCAGGCAAGCTCAGCCCCTTAGTTATATAATCAGGCATGGTGGGTAAAAAAGTCAAGTTTTTTTGTGGGTGCTGAGGGGGGGGCTGAGGTGTATTTTTATAGAGAATGAAAGGAAAGGGGCTTCCTGTGGTGAAATGAATGCCGGATTATTTTATAATATTTTTTCATGTCAGTATGTTGGCTGATACGGACAGGGCGGTGCTCTATTGCATAACAATGACAGGATTTTTCTCCCCGCTCCCCTTGCTGGGTCATAAAGGGACACCTGTGTTTCTTAGATGAGTAAAAACAACTCTACACGGACGAGGTATTTTTGAGAGGGCGTGCCTGTCTTTAAGGAGACGATGTGATATCATCAATGGTGTTCTGTCGTGATCCTTGGCTTGTCGGGAGCGTTTTGGGTTGACAGCAGGTTGTCAGGTTCATTATTAAACAGGATGATAATTATCTCTTCGATACAACGAGACTCCTTTTCTTGTGAAAAGAGGAGCAAAGGGAAGCAAATATGCAGGTAAAAAAAACAGGCTTGGTCCTCTTGCGCATTATTCTCTGTCTGCTGATCCTTGTCGGTGGCGTTTTCGGCATGAAAAAGCTGAAGCAAATGAAAAAACCACCGCAAAAGGTGGAGAGGAAAGAACCCGCTTTGCCGGTTCAGGTGGTTCGGGTGCAGGCGAAAACGGTTCCGGTGAGCATCTTCAGTTACGGGGAGATAGTCTCTCGTACCGAGGTCACGCTGCCTGCCGAGGTAGCCGGTCGTGTCATCTTTGCTCATCAGGATCTCCAGATGGGAGCCGTCATTAAGAAAGGAGAAATTCTGTATAGAATCAATGAGCAGGATTTCCGGCTGAATCTGGAAAGCGCGCAGGCTCGGCTGAAAAGTTTGGTGCGCGATCTTGAGCTTGCCCGCAAGGAATATTCGCGGGTCAGAAACCTGTATGCAAAGAAAAAGGTCGGGACCCAATCCACAGTGGAAAAGGGTGAGCAGGCGGTCAACGCCATGAATAATCAGATCATTCAGGTGAAACAGAGCATAGATCAGGCAAAGCTTCAGCTCTCCCGCTGCCTTATCCGCGCTCCCTTTACCGGCCGCATCACTGAACTGGCTGTGGATCAGGATGAGTATGTCACACCGGGCAAAAATTTGCTCACCCTCACTGATGACAGCAATCTTGAGGTCCAGGTCCCATTGGACAGTCGTGATGCGCTGGCATGGCTGCGCTTTCAACCCGGCAGGGAGGGGCATTCCTGGTTCGGTCTTCCTGAGAAAACCGGCTGCATTGTTACCTGGACCGAAAAAGAAAATGTGCATGCACAGGGGAGTCTTGACCGTGTCATCCGTTTTGATCCCCGGACCAGAAGTCTGACCGTGGCGATTCGTTTGCAACCGGATAAGGATGCTTCCTTTCCGTTGGTTCAGGGCATGTTTTGCCGGGTGGATATTGAGGGGCGTTCTTTGGAAAACGTCTTTGCCCTTCCCCGAGCAGCAGTGAGCTTCGAGCAGACGGTCTATGTTGTTGAGGAAAACCGTCTGTATACCCGTAAGGTGGTGGTGGCACGGATTGAGGAAAGTACGGCCTTTATTCTTGGTGGTCTCAAGGAAGGTGAACAGGTCATCATCACCCGCCTGGAAAATCCGCTGGAGAACAGTCTTGTCAGTATCCTTGAGCCGGTCAGTGAGGAGGCGGGAGAATAATGAAAAAAATTCTTACTGCCTTTGCCTCGAATACGGTCTTTGCCAATATTGTTTTACTGATGATTATGGTGGGCGGCGTTATGGCCCTGTCTACCATGCGGCGGGAAAATTTTCCGGATTTTTCTGTTGATAAGATTATGATCCGGGTTGCCTATCCCGGCGCTGATCCGGAGGAGGTGGAAGAGGGGGTTATCCTCAAGATTGAGGAGGCCCTGGAAGGCGTTGAGGGGATCAAACAGTACACAACCACAGCAGCCGAGAATATGGGATCAGCCCTGGTGGATGTCCGGGAGGGGGGCGATATCACCGAGGTTCTTGATGATGTAAAGTCCAAGGTTGATGCTGTTTCCACTTTTCCGGTTGATGCGGAAAAACCGGTGGTCACCGAACTGACCATGCGTAATTCCGTGGTGCTGCTGGCCCTGTCCGGCAGGATGTCGGAAAAACAGCTGAAGTCCCAGGCGGAACGCCTGAAGGATGAGATCCGTTCCTTAGACGGTATTTCTCAGGTGGATACCTTCGGAACCAGGGATTACGAGATTTCCATCGAGGTTCCCGAAGAGCAGCTCCGTCGCTACGGACTGACCTTTGCCCAGGTGGCAGAGGCGGTGCGTCGATCCAGCATCAATCTGCACGGAGGTACCCTGCGTACTGAAGAGGAAGAAATCCGTCTCCGCACTGTGGGGCGGAAATATACCGGGGAGGAGCTGGCTGAAATTATTGTGCGGGCCGATGCCTCGGGTGAGCTGCTTCGGCTCGGGCAGCTGGCGACCATTCGGGACGGTTTTACCGAGGATCCGATCATCTCCGAGGTGAACGGCGAGCCTGCCGCCTTTGTCATGGTTTTTAAAACCGAAGAGGAAGATGCCATCCATATTGCAGACACTGTGCAGGAATACGTAAAAGATAAACAGTCGCTGCTGCCTCCCGGTGTGCATATGGAAATTTTTTTTGATAACACAAGAGCCCTGCGAGCCCGAATCAGTCTGCTCACCAGAAACGGAACTGTGGGGCTGATCCTGGTGTTCTGTCTCCTCTGGCTTTTTCTTGATCTGCGCCTGGCCTTCTGGAGCGGGATGGGAATCCCTATTTCCCTGTCCGGAGCTATGTTTATTCTCTGGTACCTGGGCGAGACAATGAACATGATTTCTCTGTTCGGGGTTATCATGGTGCTCGGCATTGTGGTGGACGATGCCATTGTGGTGGGCGAAGCCATCTATGTTCACCGCAGAAAAGGGCAGTCTCCGTTGCGGGCCGCAGTCGAGGGGGTGGCGGAGGTGGCCATGCCGGTGTTCGCGGCCGTGACCACCACTGTGGTGGCCTTTATTCCGCTGGCCTTTGTCGGCGGGGTCATGGGAAAGTTTATCGAAATTTTACCCACCGTGGTCATTGCCAGTCTGCTGGTTTCCCTCTGGGAATGCCTCTTTCTTCTGCCTGCCCATCTCAGCCATCTCCCGGACTTAAATCGTCCCGTTCCCAAATGGAATCCTCTGTATCAGCTTCAGCGGTTTGTCCAGGCTGCGCTCAATCTTTTTATCAACCGAATCTATATCCCCTTTCTCGCCTGGGCTCTGCACTGGCGTTATATCTTTCTCGCCCTTTCCATTGCCTCTCTTCTCCTGGCAGCAGGGCTGGTTCAGGGCGGGCTGGTCAAATTTCAGGTCTTTCCGAAAACAGACAGCTTTGTGGTCACCGCCAATATTTCCTTCCCTGAAGGAACGCCGCTGGACGTTACTCTTGAGGCTTTGAAAAGGATTGAGCAGGCTTTTCTCCGGGTTGCCGGGCGCACAGAAACCGTGAGCGGCGATCCCTTGATTGAGCAGCGGATGATTCTGGTCGGTCAGAGCCTGAGTTCCTTGCAGCGGGGGCAGACAGGATCGCATCTCGGCTCGGTACAATTCATCATGCTTCCTGAAGAAAAACGAGGGGTGCATTCCAATGATCTGATGGTCGCCTGGGAAGAGGAAATCGGTTCCGTTGCCGGGGCAAAATCATTGATCTTTGAAGGGGAGTCACACGGGCCGGGCGGTGCGGAGCTGGAGTTCTGGATCCAGGGAAACAGAATGCCGGATATTATCGCCGCTTCTGAACAACTCCAGGAAAAATTGCGCAACTACAGCGGGGTTGTTCAAATACGTTCCGATAATACTCCCGGAAAGAATGAATTTCGCCTGACCCTGAAACCGGAGGCCAGGGCACTGGGCCTGACTGTTGAGGACCTGGCCCGGCAGGTCAATGCCGGTTTTTACGGGAGAGAGGCCTTCCGGGTACAGCGGGGACAGGACGATATTCGGGTGAAGGTGCGCTATACGCTAGAGGAGCGAAGCCGGATCACGGATTTTCAGCAGATGCGGATCCGTACTTCTGCTGGTCACGAAGTTCCCTTGATTTCAGTTGCAGATATGGAATTCGGGCCGGGATTTTCCGCCATTACCCGTACTGACGGTCTGCGGCGGGTGGCGGTCACAGCGGATGTGGACCCGAAACGGGCCAATGCCCAGGAAGTCTTTGATGATCTGGCATCTTTTTTTCAGCAGCTTGAGGAGCAGTATCCGGGGTTGCATGTCTCCACCCAGGGGGAAAAGAAAAATATGCGGGAATCCTTTGCCCCGCTCAAAGTCACTGTCCCCTTGGCCGTGCTGGGGATCTTTGTTATCGTGGCCACTGTTTTTCGTTCCTATATCCAGCCGCTGGTTATTCTGGTGAGCATCCCCTTCGGTATTATCGGGGCGATTCTGGCCCATCTCCTGCTGGGCTTTGATCTGTCTATGATGTCCATGTTCGGTATGGTCGCCCTGACCGGGGTTGTGGTCAATGACGCCATTGTTCTCATCGAGCGCATTAACGAGAATCTGGCCGAGGGGATGTCTTTTTTCAATGCTGTGATTAAGGGGGGAGCACGCCGTTTTCGGGCCATCCTCCTGACTTCCGTTTCCACGGTGGGAGGTCTGGCACCGTTGATTCTGGAGACCGACATGCAGGCCCAGTTTCTTATTCCTATGGCCCTGTCCCTGGCAGGCGGGGTTGTCGGGTCGACCGTCTTGACCTTGGTTTTGATCCCCAGTTTGTTAGCTATCGTCAACGACTGGCGCAGGGTCATTGGGCGTTTGAAGACGGGAATATGGCTGGAGCGCGAGGCGGTGGAGCCTGCCGCTGCACGGCGGGTGGATCGGATGGGGTGAGGGGGATTGCTCTGCTGCTGCGACGGACGAATTACAGGGCGGTTCGACCTTGCTCCTACCGATTTCGACGTAAACCTGCTGTCATGCCGTCGATGTCAATCTGAACATATTCACTAAAATTCCAATGATTTTTGCGAGATCGCTCATGTAATAAGATGGCCTGTCGATGTAGGCCGTATCTTCTTCAAGTTTAAGAAATTTCCATTCATCACCGGTCGTCACGGCGCCGTAGATACAGGGCAGATGAATCTCCTCGCGTTCGTTATACAGCACGGCGGCATACATTTCCGCGATGCATTGACCTAACCCGGAGATAATATTTTCATTTTTAGCCTCGACAATGGCCACGACCGGGGTATCGATGTATAATTGTTCCGAGGATCTGCTCATAATATAATCACAGTAGCCGTTCAGTCCCCGTTCTTTATCAACTGTGAAATCAGCTGGTCACCCTGTTGAGTGGTGTCGACCGATAACGACCGTTGTGAACAGTTCTTTCAGCGTCCATATATGATCTGTCAGTCCTGCCGCCATTGCGGGAGTACGTTCGTTCCATTTTCGCCCCCCTCCGTTTTCATTTTTCAGGCGCAGCGTTTTATGCGGACGGATCAGATTGTAATACATGTCCTCAATCGCGGCGCAGGCTTTATGCATGCCGATTTCCTTTGAAAAGGCAATGCTTTTTCGGGTCAGGCGACTGCTGAATGTACGCATCGTCAGATGAGTACGTTCGACATAAGACGTACTTATCCCAAGAAATTTAACGAGTTCTTCCAAATCTCCGTATATCGCCTTAAGTTCGGTACCGAGAAAATTGCCCTTCTCATCTCTCTGTTTAACAACCTGCAGATATTTCCATCCCGGCTGCGGCTGTTTCCGGGAAGGGCGCCTGCCTTTCCCTGTATAATCAGGTACCTTCCCGTACACTTTAACCATGGCTTCTCGAATACCGCCCCACCCGTCGGAAACAGTCGGCGGAGGTGCGTCTGAATGTCCGCGATTTTTAAGTTGCTCGAATACAGCCACGGAAGACTCCGTCTCGTTTTTTCCGAAGCCCCGTGCAGCACGCAGACAGCTGTCCATGTCGATCATTGTCGAACGAAAAATCTGTCCGCTTTCGTCAGTTTCAGGATATCTTTTTTTTTGGCCTTTATTACCGACATACGACCATAAACCGTCGATCTGCCCCCGCGTGATCTGAAATTCGGACATCAGGACATCTTCAACCTTTTCAGTATGTTCCGCTGCGGCCCGCAACCAATCGGAAATCGTATCCTCCTTATGGCCCTTTATACGACTGACACTGCTGATACGCGAACCTTCGGCGATCATCGCCAGACATTCCAGGATCTCTTTTTCAGTTGTACGGCGGCGGTAAAAAATCGTGCCTCGTGTCTCTGTAAAAGTTCCTTTGCAAGTCCTGCACTTAAAACGCTGACGGCCTCCGCCGGTATGGCCGAATTTGATAATATTGCCTCCGCTCTCCCGTACTTGTTCATAATCGGGACAAACGAGATTCGGACAAAAAGTACCAACCTTTGCAAGTCCTGCCATGACTCCCTCCTTTCAGTATTAATTCTAACCATATACTGAAAGATAAGGTAACTTCTCAATAACTGCTGGTAACTCAATATTTAAACGTGCAATCAGCGAATTAGAGGATCGATAAAAATGACCTTTTAAGCTCCAGAATGCTATTTAGGAAGCGGTCGAGATTTATAAATAAAGTAATTTCAGCATATTAGTTTTTTGAATTTTTTTTGGAATAGTGATTTTTGAACATTTCGACAGTCTTGCAACTAGCTATAAATGCGATAGAAACAAAGCTTACCAGCACTTATTGAGAAGTTACAAGATAAGCACTCAAAATACAAATGGCAACACTCTGGAGGGAGACCACCCAATTTCTGTTTGAACTGAAATACAGCAAGAAAAAAGACGGGGACCAGGGATGGGAGAAAAAGAAAGAAGAGGGTGTCAGGCAGATCAGGGAGTATTTACATCTTGAGGATATACTGTGCCTGCCCAAACTGAGATCCTATCTCCTCCTGACCAACGGCAGTGATGTGGAGGCGATTGCTGTGGAATGACAGAAGTTCGGTTGTATAGTCAGGGGCAGGTCTTGGCGCTGCACTCCATGCGCCGGGTGATCGGACGGCTGAAAACCGGTATCTGGTTGGAGCGCGAGGCGGTGAAACCTGCCGCTGCACGGCGGGTGGATCGGATGGAGTGAGAAATATACGGAGCTTGTTAAACCGGTCGTCTGCTCTAATCTGATAATGCTGCCTGATGCAGCCTGAAAAAAGTAACTGACTCTCTCTTTTTTTAACGCTGGAATTTTCTTGCGGCACAAGGAAAATTCTCGGAGCCTCCCGGATCTTCCCTTTGTTTTTGGGTGGTTATGATGAAAAAATGCTTGTTTTTTTGCTGCGCAGCTTATATATGGTATTAACATCTGTACTGATTAATTGCGGCCTTGGCTGAGTTGATCTTGTAAACCGCAGGCTGAGTTTGCAGTCCTGCACCGGGACTTCGTAACAGGAATCCGCTTTTTTTAAAAAATGGTTTCTATAAGGAAACCGCGTAGCAAGGGGTATAACAATGGCAGAAGGAACAGTAAAATGGTTTAACGATTCCAAAGGATTCGGATTTATTGAACAAGATGGCGGATCAGATGTCTTTGTCCATCATTCGGCAATTAAAGCCGATGGGTTCAGGAGCCTGCAGGAAGGTCAGCGAGTAACTTTTGATGTTGTTGACGGTGCGAAAGGGCCTGCCGCAGAGAATGTTGTTTCCATGTAAAATCTTGTTTTTTTAAGGTGAAATTCTCTCCTTTTCCAGGGAAAGGTTTCGTTGGATCAAGAGTGCACTAGCTGCACTCTTGATGATTTTTTTTTAGTGTTCTCTCCGTATAAGCACTCTCTTTTTCCTCCTTTTTTCTATAGCCCATAAAGAATAATATTTTTTCTTATAGAGAAATCTCCGATAAGTTTCTTCTCTCCTTGCCGAGTTATCTTTTTGTGTCAACATGTTATGGTGCTGTTATTTTTTTCCGTGTCTCTTTTTAAGACATCCTGCGGTGTGAATATTACTCTTGACACAGGAATAATTCTTAATTACTTTAAGAAAATAATAATAACTAACAGCAGGTGATCCGATGAAAGATATCTTACGAATGACCCACCAGCGTGAATTGATTCTTGAAGAGCTTGGAAATTGCCACAACCATCCTACTGCTGATGCACTGTACGAGCGGATCAAAAAAAAATTACCGCGTATCAGCTTGGCCACCGTGTATAGAAATCTTGAGATTCTGTCCGAAGCAGGAATGATCAGGAAGTTGGAAATCAGCGGGCGCCAGAAGCGGTTCGATAAAGAAATTGAGCAGCACGACCATATTTTCTGTGTGCAATGTCGGCGTGTTGATGATATTAAGTTTGATCAGAGTCGGTTAGTCTCTTTAGAGGAAGAGCAAAGTCAGGGATACAAAATTTCCGGCTGCCGGGTGGAATTTTACGGAATTTGTCCGAAATGTCAGACGAAGAATAGCAAAAAGCAGGCAGACAAGGGAGAATGTAACGGTGGATGTTCAAAGGTTTCCTGCAAAAAGAAAGGATTGAGTGATCGGCAGCGCGAGGTGCTTGAGGTCTTGGCAAAATCAGATGATGTCTGTGCCAATAAAGACATTGCCGCTGTCACCTCGTTGGACCCCAAGCAGATCAGCTGCCAGCTGACCGCATTGAAAAAGAAAGGGTTTGTTGCAAGCCCGGTTCGTTGTAAATATGAAATAACCGAAGATGGAAAAGCAGCACTTTAGCAAAAAGGAGACAATATAATCATGACCGTATTGCAAGGTTCCAGGACAGAAAAGAATATTCTTACCGCGTTCGCCGGAGAATCCCAGGCCAGAAACCGCTACTCGTTTGCGGCAAAAGTGGCTAAAAAGGAAGGGTTGGTACAGATTGCCAACATCTTTGAAAAAACAGCTGAGCAGGAACGGGCCCACGCCAAGAGTCTGTTTAAGCTGCTTGAAGGTGGTGAGGTGGAAGTGCAGGCTTCCTTTCCTGCCGGAACCATAGGAACGACCATGGAAAACCTGGAAGCCGCTGCTGCCGGGGAAGAACATGAATACATGGAGATGTATCCGGAATTCTCGAAGATTGCCGAGGAAGAGGGCTTTGCTGTTATTGCCGCCATGTTCAGGGCTATTGCCAAAGCAGAGCAGCAGCATGCTAAGCAGTACCGTGCTTTTATTGCCAACCTGAAAGACGGGAAGGTCTTTAAACGTGACGAAACCGTTACCTGGTATTGTGTAAAATGCGGTTTTCTGCATGAAGCTACGGAGGCTCCGCTCAAATGTCCTGCCTGTTCCCATCCGCAAAGCTATTTTGAGATCCTTTCCGAAAACTGGTGATAGAGAAAAATTAACGAGTTCATGTTGACTTATACGGCAATGAGTGTCTATAATAAATACCTGATTTCTTCAAGAAGAAATACACGCCAACAAAGGAGGGCGGTATAAATGTGCAGATTGATTACTAAGCAGGCTCCTGATTTTACAGCAACTGCGGTGATGGGCAACGGTGCTTTCAAGGAAGATTTCAAGTTGTCCGATTATCGCGGTAAATATGTCATTCTCTTCTTTTATCCTCTCGATTTCACCTTTGTCTGCCCCTCGGAGATCATCGCCTTTGATAAGGCCTTGTCAAAATTTCACGAAAAGAACTGCGAGGTTATCGGTGTTTCCATTGACTCTCAATTCAGTCACTGGGCCTGGAGAAACACCCCGGTCAATAATGGCGGTATAGGTGAGATTAAATATCCTTTGGTCGCGGATCTGGATAAGAAAATATCACGTCAGTACGGAGTCCTGCTGGATATGGGCGTCGCCCTGCGAGGAACTTTCCTGATTGATAAGGAAGGGGTTGTTCGGCATTCCGTTGTGAATGATCTCCCGCTCGGCCGTTCTATTGAGGAGGCCTTGCGGATGGTGGATGCCCTGATCTTTCACGAAACCCATGGCGATGTTTGCCCGGCCAACTGGAAAGAGGGCGAAGATGCTATGACGCCGACAGCGGAAGGGGTAGCGGACTACCTGAGCAAAAATAACAGCTGAATCCCTTGCAGCCTATTGTGTAACGGAAACATTCAGGCAGGAAGACACAAGCTTTCTGCTATCCTATAGCGTCTATAGCGAACAGAAAAAACGGAGGAGAATGATGACCAGGAAGAACGAAGTTTATAAGTGTCCCTTATGCGGAAATATCGTTCAGGTACTGCATACAGGTGCCGGTGAATTGGTATGCTGCGGTCAGCCTATGGAGCTGATGGCGGAGAACACCGTTGATGCGGCTCAGGAAAAGCACATTCCTGTCGTGGAAAAAACAGATAACGGGTATAAGGTCACTGTCGGCTCTGTTGCGCATCCTATGGAAGAAAAACATTGGATCGAGTGGATTGAACTGGTGACGGATGCCGCTGTTTATCGAGCGGATCTGAAGTCGGGAGATGCGCCGGAAGCTGTTTTCTGTACAGAGGCTGACGCCGTGACCGCACGGGCCTATTGCAATCTGCACGGATTGTGGAAATCATAATCAGAGTTTACCGGTTTTTTGGTGAACTGCATAATAAGCAGGAGGGACTGTTCAATGGAAACATATACATGTGATGTCTGCGGATATGATTACGACCCGAAGGCGGGGGATCCTGACAATGATGTTGCACCGGGAACATCTTGGGACAAGGTGCCGGAAGATTGGATTTGTCCGGTCTGCGGTGCCGGTAAGGATGCCTTTGAGGTGGCATAATCCTCTTCCCGCATAATGCTGACAGCAGGAATGGCTTGGGTGGTGTCTCCGCTGCCCAAGCGTTTTGTTCTTCCAAAGGAGGCTCGCAACTAAAAAGTGAAACTGTCACGGCGTCAATTTATTAGAAAAATAGGCGTTGGTGCCGGCTTAACTCTTCTCGGCAGTTATCCCTTTTTCATTGAAGGTAAAATTCTTCAGGTAAATGAATATAAAATTCCGGTAAGAGGCTTGCCCGATAGTTTTAACGGGTTCCGAATAGCGCATATAACCGATGTTCATTATGGTCTTTTCGTCGGCAGATCATTTGTAAAAAAAGCTGTCAGATTGGCAAATGACTGTGAGCCTGATGTTACGGTTTGTACCGGTGACTATGTACATGAAAGAAATGGAACCGGACAAATTGATATTGTCTGGCCTGTTCTTGCAGAGCTGAAAGCTAAATATGGAGTTTTTTCAGTCTTGGGGAATCACGATCACTGGGCAGATTTTGATCGATCGGAATATTGGCTGAATGAAACAGGGCAGAATTTGCGGCATCAATCCGTGAAGATTATAAAAGACGACCAGGAAATATGGTTTGGCGGTTCCGGAGATTTTTACGAAGACACTCTGCGGATTGATAATACTTTCAGCGGCGTGCCCGAGGATAAATGCAAAATATTGCTGACGCATAATCCGGACGCTGTCGATCAGAATTATTCAACAAAAATTAATTTAGCAATCGCCGGCCATACTCATGGCGGCCAGGTGAATATACCGTTTGTCGGTCCTCCTGTTTTGCCGGTACACAATAAGATGTACTCAAGCGGCTATATAAAAACCCCGAAAACAAATATATTTATAAGCAGGGGTATCGGGTGGGCAATTCTTCCTGTAAGATTCAATTGCTTTCCTGAAGTAGCAATATTAAATTTGTTCGGCATGTAACGAAATGACATTCGATGTAAAAAATTCTTTTGACCTGCGATCACATTTGAAATGCTTCAATTCTGTTTTTCTTCGAGCTTGAAGAAAAGTCGGTGAATGGCGGGTTGTCTAAAATATGATCTTCTATAATATATTATTCTGTAATTTTAAGAGATAAGGTAGCCAGTAAGCTGGCGAACGCAGTTTTTTTTTGTTGCGCTTGAGAAACAGAAAAAATAACATTCAACAGGAGAGTTGACCGGTGAATCCCATTGAATTAAGTAAAAATGTATACTGGGTCGGTGCCATTGATTGGATGACCAGAGATTTCCACGGCTATTCCACCGACCGCGGTACGACCTATAATGCCTATCTGATCATTGATGAAAAGGTTACGCTGATTGACACGGTAAAGGAGGGGTACCGCCGTGAATTGATTAACCGTATCCGCAATATTATCGATCCGAAAAAGATTGATTATCTGGTTGTTAACCATGTGGAAATGGATCACTCAGGCGTTCTGCCCGATGTGATTCGGGAAGTTGAGCCGGAAAAGGTTATCTGCTCAAAGATGGGGCATAAGGCCCTGATGAAGCATTTTCACGAGGCGGACTGGCCCTATCATGTTGTCACCCCCGGGGAAGAGATGAGCCTGGGTGAAAAGACCCTGAGCTTTGTGGAAACCCGTATGCTGCACTGGCCTGATTCCATGTTCACGTACCTGAAAGAGGATCAGATTCTCTTTTCAAGTGATGCATTCGGCGAGCATCTTGCTTCCAGTGAGCGTTTTGACGACGAGGTGAATCAGGATGTCCTCATGTATGAGGCAACGAAATACTATGCCAACATTCTGACCCTGTATTCCCCCCTTGTCAAAAAACTCATTAAGCAGGTTCAGGATATGCATCTGCCTATCAAGATGATTGCACCGGATCACGGTATCATTTGGCGGAAAAATCCAGAGAAGATTCTGGAGGCGTATTCTCGCTGGTGTGTTAACGAGGGCAACGGCAAGGCCTTGGTCATTTATGACAGCATGTGGCATTCCACGGAAATGATGGCTAAATCCATAGCCGCAGGTCTTTTGGATAAAGGGATAAACTATAAGCTGGTGAACCTTCAGGTCAACCATCGCAGTAATGTTATGTGCGATGTGCTTGAGGCCAGCGCCATTATTCTCGGGTGTCCGACCCTGAACAACGGTATGCTCCCGAGGATGGCGGGCTTCCTGATGTACATGCGCGGCCTGCGCCCGACCAATAAGATCGGAGCGGCCTTCGGCTCCTTCGGCTGGTCCGGTGAAGCGGTCAAGCTGATGAATACAGCCATGAAGGAGATGAACTTCACCTTGGTGCATAAGGGATTAAAGGTGCAGTATGTTCCCGAACACGGTCATCTGGAAGAATGTGTTGAGCTTGGTCACGCCGTGGGGCAGGCCCTGCTTGATATGAAGGAAGGAAAAGACATCGAAGCTGTCATCTGATCACCCGTTATTATTGACTGCACAAACAGGAGAAAGCGAATGAAGATTGCAATAGATAAGAATATTGTTGAGTTCACGATGGAAAATCCGCAGGAGACCGCCGATATGGAGGTTCTTTGGCGTCTGTTGGTGGATTGTGTGGCTGATAATAAACGGATGGAGCCAATCGGTGAATATATCCCGGTCAAGAGTAATGTTGCCCGGTTCATCATTGAAGGGGTTCCTGCAAAGACGGTCTACACGGATGATCAGGTGCAGGAAGAATGCACGGTTGTGTGCATGGTCTGCAATAAGTATGCACATCTCAAATCCGGTGACTCTGTTCCGGTCTGCTGCGGCAAGCCTATGGAAGAGGTGGACTGAAAGCGTGTTTCGCGCAGATTACCCGGCCTTGTAAAGACCCCGGGTAATCTGTGAGAGTGCGCTCCTCCGGAGCACCGTTCCTTATAAGGTTAACCGTCCTCCTCCTTCTCCCCCTGCCGCCGCCTCCTGCTCTTCCAGCACCCGCTGAAAAATAGCTGAAGCCATTTCGTTGTATTGTTTTGCAACATCCATCTTTCTTTGCCGTTCACAGAGTTTGGCCAGTTCCTGGTAAATACTGCCCACAGCCGGATGGTACTTGCCCCGTAACTTTTGAGTCACAGCCAAGGCCTGCTTGTAATATTTTTCTGATTCGTCGTATTTACCGCAGATCCGGTATGCTTCCCCGACGTTATTATAGATGATGATTATGCCTGCCAGGTCAGGGGCCGGGGAGTTTTTCTTTATCTTGAGAAGCCGCTCAAGCAGGGGGATGGCCTCAGCCTCGCCTTCCAGCTCCATATGCAGGCGGGCCGATTTATCGAGGATATCCGCCAGAATCATGTCATCACCGGCCTTATCCATGATGGCCAAGGCCTTTTGGTACGGTTCTTCGGCCTCTTCATAAAGCCCTTGGCTTTCTTGGAGCAGCCCGACCTGATACCAGCAGATCCCCATTTCAGGATGATCCTTGCCGACCAGCTTGGTCAGGCTGCTCATCGCCTTTTTGTAATAGGCATCGGCCTGTTTATGCTGCCCGAACAGGGCCGCGCTGTAGGCCACTTCCCGGCGGGCCTTAGCCAGTTCCACCGAGTCCTTGCCCTGGCGGGCAAGCAGCTTTTCCAAGGCCATAAAGCGCACCAACCCCTTTTTATGCTGATACATTTTTCGGGCCAACAGGCCGGCAGCCCGAAGATAATTGGGATTGGTGCTGTCCAGCTCGACAGCCTTGTCAAAGCGGACCGTTGCTCGGGTGAAATCCATGCGGCATTCCGCCAGCCGACCGCTGTGAAAGGCGGCAAAAGCTCCGCCCTTGCCCCCTTTGCCTATCACCTTGTCAAGAATTTGTTCCGCGTCCAGAGTGCTGTCCTTGGTACACACGCTCTCGGCGGCCTTGGTGTAAAGGGCTTCTCCCAGCATACGCTGCATCTTATCAAGGGCCATCAGGGCACCTTTGCGGCAGACGACCTCATGTTTATAGCTCTGCTTGATAAAGGTCAGGGCCTCAGTCAGGCTGACAACCACAAGCTGCAGCCTTTCCCGTTTGCTCTCCTCGTGTTGTTCCATTGCGGCAGTCACTGCCTGGAGAAATTTCTTTTTTTGAATAACCAGTCGCCGGGTATAGGCCTTGGGCGACAATTCTACGGTATATTTCGACACAGTGTGAATCCCTCCTCAACTTCGGTAAAGGTTCCGATCCAGCCGCCTGTACCGCTTCGGATGCATGTCGGAATCTGACTTTTTGGCTCGTATTATTTGAGAAAATTTGCATATACAGGTATATCAGACCTCCTGTACAAGAACAAGAGAATCTTTTTCTGTTGACGCATTCCCCTGCACAGGCTAATCATTGGCGACCATTAAGATATTGTACAGGAAAACAGAGAATATGCCAATTGCCATGCCTATAAAAAACACCTCGTTATCGCCCTATACCCTCCTGCATCAGTCAAGCGAATGCCCGGCCCGTTGCGGTCAGGTGCGCACCCTGCACGGAATCTTTGACACGCCGGTTTTTATGCCGGTAGGAACATTGGGGACGGTCAAGGCCGTTACCCCGGAAAATCTGGAAGAACTCGGGGCGCAGATTATTCTGGGCAACACCTATCATCTTTTTATTCGTCCCGGACATGAATTGGTGCGCAGCTTCGGCGGTCTGCACGGTTTCATGCATTGGGACAAGCCCATCCTCACCGATTCCGGCGGATTTCAGATTTTCAGTCTGAAAGAGCTGGCCAAGATCACCGAAGAGGGTGCTGTGTTCCGCTCCCACATGGACGGGGCCAAGCTTTTTCTCAGTCCGGAAAAGGCGGTCGAGGTCCAGGAAGCCCTGGGCTCGGACATCATGATGGTGCTGGATACCTGCATTCCCTATCCGGCCACCCTGGAAGAGGCGAGAAAAGCCACAGCTCTGACCGCCCGCTGGGCCAAACGCTGCCGGGAGGCGCAGTCCGATACGGGCCAGCTGCTGTTCGGTATTCTGCAAGGCGGTATGTATCCGGAGCTCCGCAAACCCGCTGCCGAGGAGCTGATCGAAATCGGCTTTGACGGCTATGCAATGGGGGGGCTGTCCGTAGGTGAGCCCAAAGAACTGATGCATGAGATGCTGGATGCCTCGGTGCATCTGCTGCCGGACAGCCATCCCAAATACCTCATGGGAGTAGGCACGCCGGAGGACCTGGTTGAGGGTGTCTACCGGGGCGTGGATATGTTTGATTGCGTCATGCCCACCCGCAATGCCCGCAATGGAATGCTCTTTACTTCACAGGGCAGAGTTGTTATAAAAAACAGTCGATATCGGGAAGATCAGCGGCCCTTGGATGAGCAATGCACCTGCTACACCTGCCGCCATTATTCCCGAGCCTATCTGCGCCATCTTTTTCAATGCCGAGAGATCCTGGCATATCAGTTGAACAGTATTCATAACCTGCATTATTACTGCACGTTGATGGCTGGTATGCGTCAGGCCATTGCGGAAGATCGTTTTTTGGATTTTCGTCGAAATTTTTATGCACAGCGGGAAAGCCCGCATTAACCACGAGAAAGAATTATCTTTGGAGGAACTATTTCCATGATTGGAGTTGCTTACGCACAGGGAGCCGCCGCCGCACCGGCTGGTGGGGGAATGACCCAGTTTATTCCGCTCATTTTGATTTTTATTGTTTTTTACTTTCTACTTATCCGTCCCCAGCAGAAAAAGGCCAAGGAACAACAGGATTTTCTCAGCAACCTGAAAAAAGGGGACAAGATCATGACCGGTGGCGGTATTCATGGCCAAATAACCGGCCTGACCGACAGCGCGGTGACCTTGGAGATCGCGGATAACACCAGGATCAAGGTGCATCGCGGCTTTGTCCTCGCCATTCCCCCGGTGGAAAGTAAAGATGTAGCGGCCAAAAAAGGTTGAGGGATTAAAGGCTGTTGATGATCTTCATCGGGTATGAAGAAAATGAAAGCCGTAGCTCTGTGAAGATACAGGGGTGCGGCTTTTTTTCTTGGACCGGAAGGTTTGCTCATCTTTACCTCACTGACCAGCTATGACGTGGAAAAAAATGTGTAGCGATTGAGGCTTTTGAGGCCGAGTGCCGTTTAACTCTATAACCCTATTTTGTTTCCAGGAGTGTTGATGATGAAAAAAATTGTTTTGTTAACTCTGTTGATCAGTATGCTGGGCGTGTTTTCTGCCCAGGCTAATCAATCTCAATCTCAATCTCAAGCTAAAGTTCAAGTTCAATCTCGTTCTGGTCCCGGTTTTATACCCAACACCGGGGAGGTGGAGTTTGACCAATTCCTGATGAGGGTGAACAGAACTGCCGAGGTCAGAGTAGAGACGTACATCACGGATCTCAGCACTGCTTTCCACGTTCCTGCCCAAAGGATCAATCGACTGATTCATAAGCAGCAAATGGCTCCGGCAGATGTCCTGCTTGTCCTGCAATTGGCGAACATGAGCGGAGCTCCCCTGAAAAGGGTTCTTGAGCGGTATCGGCAATTCCGCCCGAAAGGCTGGCAAGCTCTCTTTACCTCTTTTGAGATTTATCCTGGTTCGCGGTTTTTTCTTATCCTGAGAAGAGAGATGCCGACAGTTATCGTTCGCTATGCTGAACAACGGCAGAAAGGATCTAAGAAGAAAAAGGGCTCTAAAAAGAAAAGAGGATCTAAGGGGAAGGGTTCAAAGAGGAGATAAGTTTGCTCGTCCGGAGGTAAAATTTTTATGCGACGATTTTTTTATGATCCGAGTATCCAGGATACTGAAGAGCAGGTACTGATCACCGGCCCGGAGGCCCATCATATCAGAAATGTTCTGCGGATGCAGTCTGGTGACAGCGCAGAACTTTATGACGGGAAAGGTGCTGTTGTTTCCGGTGAGATTGCTCGGATCAGCTCAAAAGAGGTGGTTTTTCAGGTGCTGTCCCGGACGGATGAATCCCGTTCCGGGGTTCATCTGGCCTTGGCTCAGGCCGTGCTGAAGGGAAAAAAGATGGATCTGTTGATCCAAAAGGCCACCGAACTCGGGGTGCATACCTTTGTCCCGGTCGTCACCCGCTATTGCGAAAATTCGGGCCGGGCCGGGAAGCAGGCCGAAAAGCAGCTTGAGCGCTGGCAGCGGATTATGCTGGAGGCGTGCAAGCAATGCCGCAGGCCTATTCCTATGCAGATTTGTCCGCCGACGGCATTGAAAGAACTCCCTCTCCCGGAGGGGGGGCATAAGGTTATGCCTTGGGAAAACGAGGCAGGAACGCCTTTTTCTGCTCTTGAGTTGGACAATGGACAGCCCGTGCTTGTGCTGATTGGGCCGGAAGGCGGCTTTCATCCTTCTGAGGTCGCCTATGCGGAGGAGGTCGGGTTCAGGACGATCTCGCTTGGGCCTCGTATCCTGCGGGCTGAGACTGCTGCTTTGGCTGCTGTGGTGTTGGCTCAGCAGGCGGTGGGTAATTTTGCGTTACGTTAAAATTAGATAGAGGGAAGTTTTTGTACCAACAATCGCTCATTGAGCCAAAAGATGAAATTGTGAAGCTTTCACTGGGAAGACATAATCAACTACATGCAGATATAGTTCATGAATTTTGTTCGCGCTTCATTGGTTCTGGTGGCCGACTTTTATATATCGGTGATACCACAAGTAGCCGCAACAAAGGTAGAAAATTTACGTTTTTAGAATCTGATTACTTGGAATCGTTAGGTGTTCCACCTGTCTCTCATGATAAGTTGCCTGATGTAATTGTGTATGACAAAGATCGGGAATGGTTATTTTTGATCGAAGCCGTCACGAGTCATGGGCCGATTTCGCCTAAGCGTTGGATTGAACTTGAACAATTCTTTAAAGGCTGTACAGTCGGTCTTGTTTATGTAACTGCCTTTCCTGATCGTGCAGAATTCCGCAAGAATGCAGCTGACATTGCATGGGAAACTGAAGTTTGGATTGCCGAGAATCCAGACCATATGATTCATTTTAACGGTGATCGGTTTTTAGGGCCTTATGGAAAGAACAGTTGATATAATGATATGTGCTCTAAGAACTTAGAAGGAAAACATTTGTTGTTTAACAGGGGCTTCCTTTTCCGCTCTTGAGCTGGACAACGGACAGCCCGTGCTTGTGCTGATCGGGCCGGAAGGCGGCTTTCATCCTTCTGAGGTTGCCTATGCGGAGGAGATCGGGTTTAGGACGGTCTCGCTTGGGCCGCGTATCCTGCGGGCTGAGACTGCTGCCTTGGCTGCTGTGGTGTTGGCTCAGCAGGCTGTGGGTAATTTTGCGTTACGTTAAAATTAGATATAGGGAAGTTTTTGTACCAACAATCGCTCATTGAGCCAAAAGATGAAATTGTGAAGCTTTCACTGGGAAGACATAATCAACTACACGCAGATATAGTTCATGAATTCTGTTCGCGCTTCGTTGGTTCTAGTGGCCGACTTTTATATATCGGTGATACCACAACTAGCCGCAACGAAGGAGGAAAACTGACGTTTTTAGAATCAGATTACTTGGAGTCGTTAGGTGTTCCACCTATGTCTCATGATAAGTTGCCTGATGTAATTGTGTATGACAAAGATCGGGAATGGTTGTTTTTGATCGAAGCCGTCACAAGTCATGGGCCTATTTCACCTAAGCGTTGGATTGAGCTTAAACAATCCTTTAAAGACTGTACAGTCGGTCTTGTTTATGTAACTGCCTTTCCTGATCGTGCAGAATTTTGCAAGAATGCGACTGACATTGCATGGGAAACTGAAGTTTGGATTGCCGATAATCCAGACCATATGATTCATTTTAACGGTGATCGGTTTTTAGGGCCGCATGGAAAGAATAGTTGATATAATAGTATGTGCTCTAAGGCTTTAGAAGAAAAGCGTTTATTGTTCAGCAGGGGCTTCCTTCTTCGCTCTTGAGCTGGGTAACGGACAGCCTGTCTTTGTGTTGATCGGGCCGGAGGGTGGCTTTCATACTTCTGAGGTTGCCTATGCCGAGGAGGTCGGATTCAGGACGATCTCGTTTGGGCCTCGTATCCTGCGGGCGGAGACCGCTGCCTTGGCTGCTGTGGTGTTTGCGCAGCAGGCTGTGGGTAACCTTTCGTTAAGTTAAATAAAATAGGTTTTGTTTTCCTCGGTGCAATGGTAATGTCTTGTTGTTGCGGGGGGGATGAAAAATTGATAATTCGGTTTCAAAGATAGAATGATCCCTGATATTGATTTTAAGTTATCTTCACTGTTATGTCCCAAGCAATATAATTCGACAAATCTAATTAAAAGGAATACTTCATGGGAGAGTGGTCAAAGAAAATTGGTGAAGTTGGCGAGGGGATTGTTTCTGATCTGCTAGAAGAAATTGGTTGGGGAGATGCTCAAAAAAATGTTTCCATTAATTGTGTGTATGGTCAGAGACACGGCACCGAAAAATCTGCAAAAAATACGCACGGAATAGATAATTTCTTCTCTTATCCATCTCGTTTAACAGACCGAACTCTTGATCATCTTGTTATTTCCGTTAAGTTCAGCTCAAATCCTTACCCTGACAGTCCGTCTTCTAAATTCAAAGGACATTTTTTTGATTTGGCAAAGACGATGGAATGCTTTAGGAAATCATCATTAAGAAACGAGGCTGGGAAACAATTTTCTGGAATTGAAATGGCACGGAATATTGGAGTATTGTTTTGGCTCACAAATGACAAAAGCAACAAGAATATCATCTCTAAAGTTAGCAAATGTAGGAAGCTTGAAGACTATACCTATGAAACTATATTTTTAGTAGATGATTATAAAGCCGCTTTTTTGTACGATTCTATTCGTTTTCTGCGTCAAAGCAACCATAATCAAAATGTAGAGTTTTTACATCCTGCTACAGGAAAGAATATCAACCCTGCCTCAAGAACAGCAGCAAGTAATGTGTTGCCGGTAGAATATGTGAACTCACCAGTTCTTCCCTTTCGTATCACAAGCCATGATAATAAAAAAACACTTGTATTATCCAACTCAGACGATTTTGCAGTAGACAATTTGCGTCGTCTACTGGGGATCGCCCAAACATTATCACAAGAATTTGCAACAAACACCCTTATACTTTACCCTGATTACGACCCACTTCTGCATGATAATCTCGTCCAAGAGGCAAAAGCTGGATTCGCGAACAAGACTTACACGGAGTCTGTTACCATAGACTGTTTTCGCAAAGATTATCGAGGAGGCTCCAGATGAATCAGTCACCAGTTGATATAGATAGGTTCTTGCCCTACGGAGAAATGCTTAGAGGATTTTTGGAGCAAACGTTTTTAGGAAAAGCAGACTTAAATACCCTATTACGTGAGAGAGGGGTGTTTGTTCACCAAAATGATAAAAAAACCACAATACCATGGATAACGAGCTTGTTGATAAGTCCGTTAGAATTTGATCAACTGAGGGAATCTCAAAGCACCAAGGAGGATAACCCAAAAGTAAACACTCAAACTATAAGCTGGGCATCAGAAACCTCCTTAGTGGAAAGTGTTCCTGACAACTTCGATATCAATTCTGTGCTTGATCTTGAATTCTCAAATTTTACTGTTAAAGGCAGCCCGAATTTTATACCAGTTGATGATAATGCTGATCATCTTCTACTTGAGTTTGAAATTGAACGTAACGACTATTCAAAGAATTGGGCTAGTGCTCAAAATACATTTAAAGGTAGTTTAGAGCTAAAAAAGGTTAATCAAGGCAACTATATAAAACTTGTCGTGACCCATACTGCTAACG
>Ga0316189_10000214_pt1 | contig 56137 bp, 39 predicted proteins | sample LowCovwburrow_MG_FD_204930 | JGI IMG/M metagenome (GOLD analysis project Ga0316189, IMG submission 204930) | Coastal sediment microbial communities from Maine, United States - Lowes Cove worm burrow | ecosystem: Environmental > Aquatic > Marine > Coastal > Sediment | place: USA: Maine...
GTCCTACGACGCCGGTCTCGAAGTCTGGGGGGATACCCTCGACAACTGGGTCGCGACCCGGCCGATTTGGAATCAGCATACGTACCACGTGACGAATGAGGGGCGGGCAGCTTAGATCCGCTCTGCGCGGTCTTGTGCGGGAGATTGTGTACTTTCGGACAGCCCATTTTCGGGCCTTGTTTGTATCGGTTTTGTATCGATAGGCTGGTGGGATATGAAGGGCGTTCTCAGCGACGTAGGGGTGTCTAGGCTCAAGCCGCGGGGTCGGATGTACGAGGTCACTTGTAGCCGGTTGGCGGGCTTCGTCGTCAGGGTGCTCCCGACGGGCCGCAAGGTCTTCTTGGTTCGGTACCAGGTTGACGGTCGTGACAAGCGCGTGAGGCTCGGACTTTTTAGCGACGCGTTCTCGGCTGATGACGCCCGGCGGCAGGCGATGGCGATCCTGAGCGGCGAGGTCGACGTCGCCCAGCTCGAAGAAGAGCACCGTGGCGCGGTCGTAGCCAAGGTTTCGCGCAAGCCCGCTCGCCGTGAGTCGCGTGGTCGAAGGGACAGGACGCGTGCCAGCGAGCAAGTGGATTCCCTCCCGTCGCATGCAGCGGGCGCGACGGTGCGCGAGATGTGCGAGCGCTACGACCGAGACTTCATCGCCATCTATCTGAAACCGCGGTCAGCGGAAAACTACCGGAGGATCATCCGCGACCGACTGCTCCCGAGCTTCGGTGACCGACCCTTTGAGAGCCTCTCGCGGCGCGATGCGAAGGCGCTGCACGGTCTCCTCGCAGCCCAGCCGGCGCTCGCCGACTACGCCGTGTGCGTGCTCGGCAGTCTCTACACGCGGATCATCAACGACTGGGAACTCAGCGACATGAAGAACCCGGCCGCGGGGATCAAGCGCTTCGGCTCACGGAAGGTCGAGCGCTTCCTCTCGCCTGCGGAGCGGCGAGCCGTGCACGCTGTGCTCGAGACGGGGCAGACGATCCCGCGGGGACGGAAGGGGAGGATTGAGCCGTTCTCGGTGTGGGCGATCAAGCTGCTGATGCTCACCGGTCTGCGTCGCAATGAGATCGTTTCGCTGACCTGGCAGATGGTCGACTGGCAGCACGGGTGTCTTCATCTGCCCGATACGAAGACAGGGCAGCGCTCGGTGGTCGTGTCTGGTGAGGTGATCAAGCTGTTGCGTGAGATTCAGGAGGCGACCGGCGAGCGCAGGGAGGGGCTCGTGATCCGCGGCCTGCGAGGGACGAAGCTGTCGTCCTTGAACGTGACCTGGGATCAGGTCCGCAAGGAGGCGGGCATCCCTGACGTTCGGCTGCATGACCTGCGCCACTCGTTCGCGAGCGATGCGCTGATGGCCGGTGTGCCGCTGGCGATCGTCGGCGAGATGCTCGGTCACAAGAACCCGACGACCACCCAGCGCTACGCTCACCTCGCCGATGGGGTCGTCCGCGATGCGCTGGAGCTCGCGACGCGGCGGATCATGGACGCGACCGAAGAGGCGCCGGTTGTGGAGAAGGAGGTGCCGTTCTCGCCGCTGACGGACGCTCAGTGGCGACGGGTGGCCCCGCTGGTTGATGCGAGCCGGCCCAGAGGGGGGCGGCAGGTGGATCTTCGGGACATCGTCGACGGAGTTCGCTGGGTGCAGGAGCGGGGCGCTCGCTGGCGCGAGGTGCCCGAGCGCTTCGGGGCGCCGACTACATGTTGGCGTTGGTACAAGCGGTGGGTGGAGAGCGGGGCTTGGGACCGGGTGCTGGCTGTGGTTGACTGAGCCTCGCCGCTCATCGACATAGAGCTCGCTCATCAACAACTGGAATTTCGGTCGTGCTGCGTGTGCGAGAATTGTTGTCGCGGATCATGGGCCTCGCGACTTCGTCTCCGGTCGACTTCGCTCGGACTGGAGAAGCTTGCCGGTCGGTGGCATGGGAGCGGGCTCGATCGCGAGCGCGACTGAGCGAGTCCAAGCCCCCCTCGGCGCGAGTCGGTCAGCACCCGGCCATTTGATGGACATCATCTGGACATCATCTGGACATCATCTGGACATCATCTGGACATCATCTGGACACGCATCAGCGGCCTTCGTCGGAGCATTTGAGGAGTGGGATCAGTCGATGCCTCGGCCTCGTGGAGATTTCGGTTTGAGTTGAGAAATGTGGCCGTATCGACAGGTGGTTAGAAGAAGTGGCAGGCTGTTTCGCAGAAGCGGCAGGCGTTTTCGCAGAAGCGATTGGCGTAGGAGTGGATTTTCCGTCACTCCACAGCTTCGATCGCCATTTCCCAGTTTTGGCAGCGGCTTCGGGATTCGCACCGTCTGCTCCTCCTGATTCCCCCTCTTTGGGGCCGGCTTTCATCGGAAATCGAGGCCCACAAGGTGCTGGAGGCCCGTGACCTCCGCGGCGGTCGCGTGTCTGCGACGCGGTATCGCGACGTTTTCGCCGCTCCGAGGGTGATTGGCAGGTGCCGCTCACCGTCGATCTACGCGGGAGAGCAGACCACGGCCACGGCTAGCCGGCACATTGACCCAAGAGCGTGACCTTCGTCCGGCTGTCTCTGCTAGAAAGTTCAACGGCGCTGGATCCCCCGAATTCACTTCTTGGGCTGTGGAATTCGCGAATCGGAGTGGTCCCGGAGCCGATGGGGTCATCGTTCATCAGATCCTTGTCCACCGCGGAGAATCCGACGGCTTCCCCCGCCATCACCTCGATCGGGCCGATGCTTTGGTCGGCCTTCGTTCCTTTGAATCTCGTCGTCTGTTCCCGTCCCGCTGCTGTCAAGGAGAGCACGACCTCGGGCGGCGTGCCGCCGGCATCCCACGCGGATCCGTTGGCCTTGGTCCTCGGTATCGATACGATCATCCGGTCGAAGCGCCAGCGTTGGCAGGGAGCGCATCCTTCGGCCCCGGCGCATCCTTCTTTGAGCTCGCTCCACGCAATCTGTCCCGCGCGACCTGATCTTCCCGGGATCATACGCCACTCAACGAGGACAGGTACGGGCTGGCCCGAGACTGAATACGCGGCTTCAAGCTTCTTTGGGTCGTCGGCGAAGATCGACTTTCCGCCAGTTGGGTTGAGACCACGGCCGAATGCCTGGAACTCGAGATTGTTCTCTCCGGCTTCCGCGGACAGGTTGATGTTGACCGCCCCAAGGTTCGCATGAAGAGTCGACGAGAAATCCGCACTGTCACCGCTGACGAGGCCCTCGTAGCTGTACCCGAGATAGATCTTCGCAGGGTAGTAGACAGCCTCGTCAGGAGGCGGAAGGGCGGAGGTCGTGTCGTCGATCTCAACCACCTCAACGATCTGGAGCGCCCGATGGCTCGCGTAGCGAGTCGTCATATCCGCTCGGATATTTCCGAGAGGGATGCCCCAGGCGGAGGCATTGGCCGCGAGTTCGGCCTCGGTGCTGACCCGAACAGAGCGATGCTCCATCGATCGTTGTGGTGTTCGCTTCGGGGTCCCTGCGTTGGGAAAGAGTGGCTTTCCGGCGGAGCCTTGGAGCCTCGTGAAGTCCGCGTTGAATGGACGTCCGAGGTCGTTCTCTGTGAGACCTGGTGGTGCTGATGCGGTGAGCGCTTCGCCGGCTGCGCCCAGCTCATGGAGTTCAATGAGGTTGGGTACTTCCAGGGCACTTGGGGTCTTGACCAACGCCACAGGGGCCTCTTCGTCCAGGTCGGAGTCGTCGAGCTGCTGACTTGGGAGGTCGGCTGCTGCTAGCTCAGGCTCACCGCTCCCGCTGTCGGCACATGCGCCGAGAATGAGAAGCGCGAAGGTGGTGGGTTGCAGTCTCATCGATCGGACCTCCAAGCTGGTCGCAGCTCTTACTCTGCATCTGCAGGATTCTCTCGCGCTATCGCGCTGTGCACAAGTGCCCTTCTCTGTCGGAGTCGGGCTGTAGCGATTGCTTTCATGTGCTCTGACCGAGGATCGAATGCTGCTGAACCGGGAACTACTGAGGTGACCGAGGTCTGCTCTCGCATGCGCGTAGGTGCGGGCCCTCAGGAGGTCCAATGCGTGCTCACGTCAGCAATCTCAGCCTCTCATCCCTCTCCGCCTCGACCATGGCGCTCTTCCTCTTGGCGCTTGCACCGAGCCCTGCGCAGGCGGCTCCTTGGGAGCTCGCGCCGAATTCGTTCTACGCGGATGCGCCTCCGGGCTTCTGGTCGACCAAGGTGGAGCTTGCCGATCTCGACGGCGACGGCTGGGTCGACGTGTTCTTCGCAAACGTCGGCGGCTACCAGGCTGGAACATCGGACTCAATCCTCGCAAACCAGGCCTACCGCAACCTCGGGGGTGCTGGGCTGCTCGACGTCTCCGCCTCCGTCTTTGGTTCGATGCCCGATGATCCGAACCTGCCGACGGTCGACACCGCGAGGGTGATGAAGGCGGCCGACTTCGACGGGGACGGCGATCTCGATCTCATCGTCGGTTGCACCTGGTCGAGCCACAGCCGCTACTATCGCAACGACGGCGGCTGGAAGCTCACGGAGCTGAGCGAGAGCAACCTTCCTGATGACACGCCGAGCGTAGGCGATCTTGAGGTCGGCGACGTCGATGGAGATGGCGATCTGGACGTCGTGGTGACCGACTGGGGTCCGGCTCCGGTCGGCTTCGTCAGCTCACCGGGCGGAATTACGCGGCTCTGGTTGAACGACGGAGACGGCGTCTTCGAGGACGTCACCTCCGCGCAGATGCCGAAGATCGGGGTGAACTGGTCGTGGGAGCACGAGCTCCTCGACGTCGACAACGACTTCGACCTCGACCTCGCGATCTCCTGCCGGGCGTGCGCCTCAGGTGGCTTCTTCTTCGTGAACGACGGAGCTGGTGTCTTCGTCGATTCTACCAAGGAGAGCCTGCCGAACGCTGTGGGGGCCGTCGACTACGAGGTGATGGACATCGACGGTGATGGTTTCGTCGACCTCTTCACGTTGCAGGACGGGAGCGGAGGCGGAGAGGGGTTTCGCAACAGAGTCTTGATCAACGATCAGATCGGCGGCTTCGACGATGCGACCTCGATCGTGTTCCCCGACCAGGAGAACACGCCGAGCTTTGACTACCATGCGGCGTTTCTCGACGCGGACTCCGACGGCGATCCCGACGTCGTGCTCGGGGCTTTCGCGGATTTCGATGAGCGTCTTCTCCTCCTCAAGAATGGTTCCTACGAGAGCACGGTGGACGTGTGGCCCCCCCCTGTGAAGACCGATGGGACATACGCGCTCGCGGTTGCCGACCTCAACGGCGACGACCGCTTGGATCTTGTCCTCGCCGAAGGCGAGAACACCTTCCGCAATAGGATCTTCCTCGGGTCTGGTCTCGCCGTGGACTCTGCGCCTCCGATCTTGGGAGAGCCGCTCTACAAGGGCGTCATGGCGCCCGGCGAGAACGTGGCGGTGCATATCCGTGTGCATGACAACAAGAGCCCCTCAAAGGAGCACGACTGGGAGGAGGTCGTGGTCGAACTCGCTGCTGATGTCCCGACGCTCGACGATGCGGACCCTTCGAAGATCGATCTTGGCTGGTACGGAGAGTACCTCTGGCGCGGCGCCTTTACCCTTCCAGACGCTGAGGAGGTCATCCACTTCCGGGTCTGCGCGACCGACATCGCCGGCAATCGGGCGTGCACCGAGGTGACGACGATCATGGTCGAGCCCGATCCGGGGACGACCAGCGGAGCAGGCACGACAGGCGACATGAGCACGAGCGGCGGTGACGATACCTCCGCTGGTACCGACGGCAGCGCGACCGGAGGACCGGCTCCGCAGACGACCGGCGGCACGGATGAGCCTGCCGACAGCAGCAGCGGTGACGCTACCGAGGGCGGAGATTCTGATGGGAAGCCATACCCCCAGGGCGACGACTCGGCGACGTCGGGGCCCGGTCAGGATGACCCGCCCGAGGAGAGCTGTGCTTGTCGGAGTGGGGCTCCGGTGCGCGCTCCTTGGTTGGCGTTGGGCGTGCTGCTCTTTGCTCGGGGGCGGAGGCGGCGGGTCTAGTGAGCTACTGCGGTCGCGAGAAGAGCTCGCGATCGATCGCGCGGACGCCCGCCACGACCTCGGCGGACATCGGGCGCCGGGCGCCGGGCGCCGGGCAGGGTCTCGTTCGGACGGGAGCGGGCGGATGATACTGCTATCGGAGAACGGCGCCGGATCAGCGGGTCGGCTCGCCCTTGAGGATCGCCATCATCGAGGGCGAGGGCGAGGGCGAGGCGTGACCGTGGCCGGACATCGGCCGGATATCGGCCGGACATCGGTCGGACATCGGCCGGACATCGGCCGGACATCAGACGGGCATCGGCCTGCCATCGCAGGAACAGCCGCCCAAGTCCTCTGGGGGCGCCAGTTTCAGGAATCTGGACATGCCGCGGCGCTGGGCATCGCGCGAGAAACACGCGACAACTTTCAGGCTATCTTCGAGGTCTCCCATGGTCGCGGAACCCGGATCTTTGCTCGGCGCGTGTGATGTCCTCCTGATCACGGCGACCGATCGCGAAACCACCGCCCTCAAGGCCGCGCTCGGGGCGGTGTCGTCGGCGGAGCCAGGCATCCTCCACGGGCGAAGGAAGACCTACACCGACCACGGGCTTGTCGCCGGGACTCGCGTTGTCCGGGTGCGCTGCGAGATGGGGGCCGGTGCGCCCGGTGGCGCCAGCTCGACGGTCGCCGACGCGATCCACGAGGTCGCGCCGCGGGCGATCATCATGGTCGGGATCGCCTTCGGCGCGAAGGGCAAGGCCAAGCAGCGGCTCGGGACGATCTTGGTCTCGCAGCAGCTCCAAGACTACGAGCTTCAGCGGGTCGGCACCGATCCTCAGGGCTCGCAGAAGATCATCCCCCGTGGCGACCGGGTGTCGGCCTCGCCGCGCCTTGTGGATCGTCTTCGTCACGCGAAGGAGAGCTGGTTAGCGAAGGAGCCGGTCGAGTTCGGGCTCGTGCTCTCCGGGGACAAGCTCGTCGACAACGTCGACTTCCTCGCGACGCTGAAGGATCACTTTCCGGAGGCGATCGGCGGCGAGATGGAGGGCCGCGGCCTCTACGTCGAGGCGAAGGATCGGGCCGAGTGGATCCTGGTCAAGGCTGTCTGCGACTGGGCGGACGGGGATAAGCGCAAGAATAAGGCTCGCAACCAGAAGAAGGCCGCTGAGGCGGCAGCGGGGTTTGTCGTGCATGCGCTTCTCCAGGGCGGGTTTGGTAGCGGGCGCCGTCAATCGTGGCGATCGGTGTCATCTCCGAGCACGAGTTCTCCAGATCGTGAAGTCCGGGGAAGCCAGCCGCCGCACTTACCCAACGGGGCTGCACGGGTGCCCGTACCGGAGGTCGCCGAGGTCAGGTCGCCCAAGCCTCCACCAGCATCTGGGCGCAAAAAACGCTCGGCGAGAAGCGCTGCGGGCGTGTCCACGGTACCTCCCAACGAGCTGCGCTTCGCGGTCGCGCTCTCGTTCCGAGGCGGGAAGTACCGCAACTTCGTCAAGAAGGTCGCGGATGAGCTCGCTCGCCACGTGGGCGAGGAGCGCGTCCTCTACGACCACTTTCACAAGGCTGAGTTTGCTCGGTCGGACCTGGGCACCCATCTCCCAAAGCTCTACGTCGACAAGTCCGACCTCGTCGTCGTGTTTGTCTCCCGCGCGTACGCGAGGAGTCAGTGGTGCGGCCTCGAGTGGGGCCGGATCCATGACCTCATCTTTCGCGGTCAGCACGAGCGCGTGATGCTCGTCCGGCTTGACTCCAAGACGGCGACGCTCGCTGGTTTGCCCGAGAGCGCGGGTTTCCTCGACGTCAGCACGAGCGCGGAGCGACCCGAGGACGTGGCGACGGAGATCCTCAAGCGCCACGGCCAACTGTCGGCCAAGGCGCGAGGCCGCGCGAAGCCGCCAGGCAAGGCCTCGCGGGCCAAGCGGAAGAAGACGGCCCCTGGGAGCGTCGAGTCGGCGACGGCCGGCGAATTGTCCACGGGCGCCGGGGCGGGCCCGACCGTCGTCGCGCTGCCGATCAGCAGCGACCCTGAGTTCTGGGGAGCCGCCGAGGTTGAGACGCGCCTCGCGGGTATTCTCGCGTCGTCGGCGAGGCTCTCAAGGAGCCTTGATCGGCGGCTGATGGGTGAATTGTCGAAGCGCGACGCGGATCTTGAGCTCCCGCTCCGGGTCGCGCGGCGGATCACGGCGCTCGGCAAGGGGCTCGGGCCCGCTCACATGTTGACCGAGGCGTGCTTCGAGGCGGTGCTGGCGAAGAATGCCGACGCCAAGGGCGAGCGCGCGATAGCGCGAAGGCTCCTCTGCGAGTGGCTCCCCTACGGCTTCCCGGAGGTCGCGCGTGTCGCCGTGTTGCGCCTCGACGATGGACCCTCGAATTCTCGGAACCTCGAGGCCGGGAGCCACCGCGAGCACTTCGTCGAGGTCTACATGGCGAGCCTCGATGGCCGCGCGTGCAAGTTCACGAAGACCCGGGTCGACCTTTTTGGCGGCCAGAGCGTAGCCGAGAACATGTATGCGGCCCCTCCGGGGTCGGTCCAGCGGCAGAGCCCTCAGGCGCTCGCCGACGCGCTCGTCGAGGTCGTCGGCGAGCGCTTCGATGTGCGCTCGCAGGATGATGTGCGGTCGCGCTTCGACACGGAGGCGAGGAAGGGCAACACGCCGTACCTCGTCGTCCCGGCGACGATGCGCCCGGACGGCTTCCCTGACGGGACGATCAAGCGGCTCAACGAGACCTTCGAGAAGCTGCACATCGTCGTCCTTCCCGAGTCGTCTGACACATCGACGACGCAGGAGACCGACCTCTGGACGTGGATGCTCGATTTCCTCAAGGATGATCTGTAGGTGCTCGCATGGCCAAGAAGAAGACCGCCAAGTCCGTCCCTCCGTCCGCACTCGAGCGCGAGGAGCCGCCGTTCCCGATCGACGTGGCCGGGCTCCACGAAACCGAACGCGAGCTCCCGGCGCTCGACGGCCTCGACGTCGCCCACCACCGCTTCGACGCGCCGGATCTCCACGCGATCAACGCTGCGCTCGCGGCGGAGCGCTCGCTCCTCCTCCGAGGCGAGCCGGGCACCGGGAAGAGCCAGCTCGCGCGGGCGGCCGCGTTCTTGCTGCGGCGCCGCTTCGCCTGGAAGGTCGTCGACGCGCACACCGAGGTCTCGGACCTCTTCTACACCTTCGACGCGGTCGCTCGCCTGGCCTACGCGCAGATCGTCGGCGCGGTGACCCACACCGGCGCTCCGAAGGAGCGAGAGCGAGTGCTCGAGGAGCTCGCGGTCGGCCACTTCCTACGCCCGGGGCCGCTCTGGTGGGCCTTCGACGAGAAGACAGCGCGCGCGCAGGAGGCGACGTTCCTCCAACGTTGCGGGGGCAAGATCCGCCCTGGGGCCGCGCCCGCGGCCGATGACAAGCGCCGGGGGTGGGTGGTCCTCATCGACGAGATCGACAAGGCCGACCCGTCGGTGCCGAACGGCCTCCTGGAGGCGCTCGGGCAGGGGACCTTCGAGGTTCCGGGAGGCGGAAAGATCTCGCTCCACAAGGCCGCTGTGAAGCCGCTCGTGGTGATCACGACGAACGAAGAGCGCGAGCTGCCGAGCGCGTTCGTCCGCCGCTGCATGGTCCGCAGGATCGAGGTGCCCGATGACCTGAAGGACCCGGCGAACAAGAAGCTCTACGATTGGCTTGTTCTCCGGGGCAAGACCCACTTCAAGGGGGCCTCGCAGGGGGTGCTCAACAAGACCGCGTCGATGGTGATCGCCGATCGTCGGGCCGCCCAGCGGCTCGGCGTGACCGCGCCCGGCCAGGCCGAGTACCTCGACCTCGTCCGCGCGGTCATGAAGCTCGGCAAGAACGAGGCGACGCGGCTGAGCATCCTCGATGAGATCGGCGCCTTCGCGCTCACGAAGCACGTCGATCCGGCGTCCGCGTCGGGGGGCTGTTGAAGCCGCTCTTCTCGCGCGCCGATCTGCTCCGCGTCGCGGTCTCCGTCGGCGCTGAGGGCCTCGCTGCCATCGCGGAGGCCCACGGCTTCGAGCGGGTGGAGCCGGAGCCGGAGCCGGAGCCCCCGCAGCCGCCGGCCAAGCCCGGCGCGTCCGGAACCAAAGGCGAGGACGCGGCGCCGCTCTTGCCGCCCCCCTACTGGCAGCCGCGCTCGATCGTCTTCGATGCCGAGGACGCGAGCGAGCGCCGAGAGAGCGCCGCGAGCGCGGCTGGCGAGGCGGCTGAGGCCGCCGGACACGCGCGCGGGAGCGAGGCGTCGTCGCCGGCGAGTCCGCCGCTCTCGCCGTGGCGGCGGCTCGGGCCGCTCCTCCAGGAGGCGCTGATGGGCGAGCACTATGGGCGCCGGGTGGATCTGCCGAAGCTCGTGCGGCGGATCGCCGAGGGGCGGCAGCTCGGCCGGCTGCCACGGAGGCGTCGTCGGGTGTGGGCGCCCCTCGAGGTGCTGGTCGATCGGCCGCTGCGGCTCGCGCCCTTCTGGTCGGATCAGAGCGCGGTCGTGCGGGAGCTCGATCGGGTGCTGGGGCGGGACGCCGTGGTGGTCCGGGTGCTGACCAACGGCACGGCGAGCGCGCCCGACGACGCGGGATGGCGGCGACGGAGCGGCCGCGCCGGCGTACCTGTGCTGGCGCTCACCGATCTAGGCTGGTACGCAGGCGAGGCGGAGCAGAGCGCGTGGCTCCGATGGGCCCGGCGAGCCCGGGCTGCGAATCAGCGCCTGGTCGCCCTGGCGCCAGTGCCTCGGTCGCGGTGGACGACGGCGCTCGCACGGGCGTGGCGGGCGATCCCGTGGGAGCGACCCGCGCCGGGGGCGGGGCGGGACGGGGACGGGACGCGGGAGGAGCGGGTTGACCGGCTCCTGGTCCGCGTGGCGCCGGCGATGCGGATCGAGCGCGGCCTTCTGCGGACGATCCGCCGGGTACTCCCGCGGGCCGAGGCGGACGTCGGGATCGAGGCGGATCTCTGGGTCCATCCTGTTCTCGGGGACATCTTTCCTGGGTATCGGGTGATCGACGCGGGGGAGGTCGACGGCCTCCGACGTCGCTTCGCCGCCGAGGTCGACCCTGAGGAGCAGGCCCGGGTGCTCTCGGCGCTGCGCGCCTGGCACTGGACGCGCGAGCTCTTGCCCGAGGTCTGGCACCTTGAGGCTTTGGCGTTGGAGCGGATCCTGGGGTCGGGCGCGGCCCGCCAGGCAGGTATCACCGCCGCCGATGTGGAGCGGGCCGACGGCTTTATGAGCGGGCTCTTCCATGAGCTTGAGGAGGCCGGAGACGACGCCGACGCCGCCGAGGTGCTCCGGCGCTGGTGTCTGGTCGTGCGCGAGCAGGTGCCGCGGACGCTCTGGGACCCGGCGACGCGCGCAGGCGCGGCGCTGCAGCGGATCGCGTTTCGGGTCGGCGGGGTCGACGTGCCCGACGCGGATCCTCGCCTCCGCGAGGGCCGGGACCAGGAGCCGGCGCCGGCGCCCCGCGACGTCCAGCTATTCCAGGTCGGGGGGGCGCTGGTGAGCGCGCTGCCGGATCCTCCCGGGGTCGGCAGCCTGGTCGCAACGATCGTCGCGGCGAGGCCGCGGCTGGCGCTGGCGAGTGCGGTCGTCGATGAAGGCTGGCTCGACCTCGCGGGAGCGGGCGAGCACCTGTCGGCGCCGCCACGGGGGGCGATCGAGCTGCGCACGGATCGCTCGACGCTGCGGTTGGAGCCAATCACCAAGCCATCCTGGGCCCGCGCGATCGGCCGCGACGGCTACGGCCTGTGGGCGGAGCTCTTCGTCAAAGGGGTCGCGTATCGCATGCGTTGGATCCCGCCGGGGCGCTTTGTCATGGGATCACCGGAGGGTGAGCCAGGGCGCTACAAGGACGAAGGCCCGCAGCACGAGGTGACGATCACCCGTGGTTTTTGGTTGGGCGAGACGCCGGTGACGCAGGCGCTGTGGGAGGCGGTGATGGGGGAGAACCCGAGCCACTTCAAGACACCGGATCGGCCGGTCGAGCAGGTGAGCTGGGAGGATTGCCAGGGCGAGGGGGGGCTGATGGAGCGGCTACACCGGGCGCTCGATCCAGAGGAGGGCGTGGGAGGAGAAGATCTCGGACGCTTTCGGCTGCCGACGGAGGCGGAGTGGGAGTACGCCTGCCGGGCGGGGACGAGGACGGCGACGTACGCGGGGGCGATCGAGCTCCTCGGCGAAAGGAATGCTCCGGTGCTGGACGCGATCGCCTGGTACGGAGGAAATAGTGGTGTGGAGTACGACCTTGACGATGGTTACGACTCGTCCGAGTGGTCAGAGAAGCAGCATGAACACAGCAAGGCAGGGACTAGGCGAGTAGCGCAGAAGCTAGCGAACGCATGGGGATTGCATGACATGCTAGGGAATGTATGGGAGTGGTGCATGGACTATGCAGATCTGGCTAGCGGCTATGCTAGCGAACCACAGCAAGATCCTAGCGGCCCTGCTACGGGCGAGCGCCGGGTCTACCGCGGCGGCGCTTGGAGCACCGCCGCCAGGGACGTCCGCGCTGCCTGCCGCCTCGCGCGCGCCCCCGGCGACCGCGACGGCGACCTGGGGCTCCGCCTGGCCCGAGATCAGGGGGGTCCGGTAGGACCCGAGGGGCCCGGAGGGCCAGACCCGGAGGGTCGAGAGAGCCCGGAGGGCCAGGAGCGTGGGTGACGCAGGGCGGGGGAGCGAGCGCGGAGCGCCGCCCCGCCTTGCGGCGCCCTCGCGCGCCCCGTCCGCGGATTGAGCGATCTGCGAGGGGGCGAACGGAGTTGACAGAGCGACACGTGGGATAGGAGCGGATGCGGATGCACTTCGTGACGATCCCGGTGTTCAACAGCGGCGCGGCGCAGGCGGAGCTCAACCGCTTCCTCGGGGGGCACCGGGTCTTGGCGGTCGAGCGTCAGCTGGTCGCGGACGGGGCGGGGAGCGCATGGGCGGTGTGCGTCAGCTACGTCGATCGGCCTGCCGCCAGTCACGCGGGGAACTCGGCCTCGGCCTCGAGCTCGGGGACGCCGCCGATGATCGCCGCGAAGGGTAAGGCGAGGCGAGGCAAGGTCGACTACCGCGAGGTTCTGGAGCCCGCTGACTTCGAGCTCTTCGCCCGCCTGCGAGCGCTGCGAAAGACGATCGCCGAGCGCGAGGGGGTCCCGGCCTACGCGGTCTTCACCAACGAGCAGCTCGCCGGGCTCGCCCGGGCCCGACCGCGGACGCTCGCCGCGGTCGGCCGGATCCCTGGGGTCGGGCCGGCGCGGGTCGAGAAGTACGCGAAGACCTTTCTCGCCGCCCTCGGGCGGGATGGGGCCGCCTCGAGCGAGACGGCCGAGACGACGGGACCTGCGGAGGCGGAGGTTGTCGCGGAGCTAGGCAGGCCAGCGGAGGCGGATGCGGCGGCCGAGGCCGAGGCTGAAGCCGAGCGAGGTAGGAGCGCAGGGCGGGAGATAGCCTCGGGCGGGCCCGACAATGCGTCGTAGCGGGGTCAGCCTCGCGGAGGTCGCATCCCTCGAAAACCTCACGCGGGCCTTTTGGAGGGCGGCGCAGGGCAAGCGCGAGCGGCTCGACGTCGTCCGCTTCGCCGCGGCGCTCGACCTCGAGCTCGCGGGCCTCGGGGCTGCGATCCGCGACGGCAGCGTCCAGGTCGGGGAGATGCACAGCTTCGAGATCCGAGATCCAAAGCGGAGGACGATCCACGCGCCCTGCTTCCGCGAGCGGGTGCTCCACCACGCGCTCGTCGCCCAGATCGGGCCTCCGCTGGACCGCGCGCTGGTCGACGACACCTTCGCTTGCCGCCGGGGCAGGGGCTCGCTGGCGGCCGTCATGCGAGCGCAGGGGCATCTGCGGCGCGCCGATTGGTACGTCAAGGTCGACATCCGCGGCTACTTTTCCAGCATCGATCACGCCGTGCTCCGGGCGGCGCTCCGGCGAAAGCTGAAGGATCGCGGTGTGCTCGGCCTCTGCGATCGGATCATCGCCAGCCACGCCGTGAGCCCTGGGCGCGGGCTGCCGATCGGCGCCCTGACCTCGCAGCATTTTGCCAACTACTATCTCGCGCCGCTCGACAGGCTGCTCCTGGAGGGGCTGCGCGGCGATGTCTTGGGGATCGTCCGCTACATGGACGACACGATCGCCTTCTGCGGCTCGCGGCAGCAGGCGCGGGCGATCCTGCGGGCGATCGAGGCCTGTGTCGGCGAGCGTCTGCGGCTGCGGCTGAGGCCGCCGCAGATCCAGCGGAGCGAGCGAGGCGTGTCGTTCCTCGGCTTCCGAGTGCAGCGGTCGTCGCTTCGGCTCTCGCGGCGTCGACGTCGGCGTTATGCGGCGGCACGCAGAGCGCTCGAGGCGGCCTACGCCGCGGGTGCGCTCGCCGGGCATGAGCTCCAGGCGGGGCTGGGCGCAGCCCTGGCGATCACGGCCCACGCGGACGCCCGAGGGTGGCGGCAGGCGGAGCTGCGGCGGCGCCCAGCCGTGGACGCCTAGGCCGAGGGCCGGTAGGATGGACGGCGGTGCAGGGCATACGGGCGAGAACCGGGTCAACCGCGGCGGCGCTTGGAACAACGACGCCAGGAACGTCCGCGCTGCCTACCGCAACGCGAACGACCCCGGCGACCGCAACGACGACCTGGGGCTCCGCCTGGCCCGAGCGCAGGGGCGAGCTGGATGGCCCGCTCCTGACCCGCCCTCGCGCCTGTCCGTCGGGCCAGTGTCCGGCGGCGAAGAAGAAAGGGGCGCCAGCGTGCTCGTAGCCCGGGCGGAGGCCCGGGCGAGCGCTCGCTGGCGCCTCGGCTTTTTCTTGGGCGTCTTCTCGTTCTTCGCCCGCGGTGAATCGTGCGGAAGACTGGCGCTCCGTCGGCGGTCGTGCTGGTCCGGCGTACGGCGGGCGCCTCCTTCCTCCGCGCTCGCCATCGCTGCTCGTGCCGCTGCGCGTGCGCGGTGTCCGGGGCGGTCGCTCGAAGGGAGGAGCTGAGCGATGGCGGCGGACGGTGGTCGACATCCGCTGGAGGACGGCTGCCCGCCGCTGTGGGCGAGCGGGTGGGGGCAGGACCAGTACGGGGTGTTTGTGACGTTCGCGGTGGGGCGGGTGGAGCAGCGGCTGCGGTGGATCCGCCCGGGGAGTTTTTTGATGGGGTCGCCGGAGGGCGAAGAGGGCCGCTGGTCGGATGAGGGTCCGCAGCACCAGGTGAGGATCACGCGGGGCTTTTGGTTGGGCGACACGCCGGTGACGCAGGCGATGTGGGAGGCGGTGACGGGGGAGAACCCGAGCGAGTTCAAGGGAGACCCGCAGCGACCCGTGGAGACCGTGAGCTGGGAGGATTGCCAGCGCTTCTGCGCGGCGCTCGATGAGCATGTGCCAGGTCTTGGCGCGAGACTGCCGACGGAGGCGGAGTGGGAGTACGCCTGCAGAGCTCGAACGAGGACGGCCCGCTACAGCGATGTCCTCGAGGTTAACGGTGAGCCCGCGAGCCTGGACGATATCGCCTGGTACTGGGAGAACAGCGGGAAGGAGACCCATCCCGTAGGACAGAAGCTAGCGAACGCATGGGGTTTGCACGACACGCTAGGGAACGTATGGGAGTGGTGCATGGACTCCATGCGCAAGTACAGCAGCGAAGCACAGCAAGATCCTGGTCGCCATGCTAGTAGCGCTGCTGCGGGCGAGAGCCGGGTCTACCGCGGCGGCGCTTGGAGCTACGGCGCCGGGAACGTCCGCGCTGCCTCCCGCTCCGCGGACGACCCCGGCGCCCGCATCGACGCCCTGGGGCTCCGCCTGGCCCGAGATCAGGAGGTCCGGTAGGACCAGGGGCCCGGAGGGCCAAGTGAGCCCGGAGGGCGGAGGGCCCGGAGGGCAGAGAGCGGGCGCGGGGCTCGGCGGGGGACGAGCGCGGAGCGCCGCCCCGGCGTGCACCGTGAGCGCGGCGCGGCGGAGTCCGAGCGATGTCCGAGCGGAGTCCGAGCGGAGTCCGAGCGGAGTCCGAGCGGAGTCCGGGCGGAGTCGGAGCGGTGACCGAGCGGTGACCACCAGAACGACCGGAGCGGTGCTCGGTCGGCGCTACGAACATCGCCCCTCGCTGCGGGAGCAGGCTGCGTTGACGCGCGCGAAATCGCCAGCTATGAAGGAATATGCTCCCAAAACGGCTCCCAGCCCGCGCGAGTCAGCGAGAGCTCTGCGGTCTTGGGCTCGCGGTTGCGGTGGGTGTCCTGCCGCTGACGCTCGCCTGCCAGCCATCCCAAGGCGAGACGACGTCGTTCACGACGACACCGCCGACGAGCTCGGAGCTGACGTCGACGGGGGAGGGGACGTCGGTCGGAACCACAGGGGCGACCGGCAGCGGAGGGCTCGGGACTTCGACCACCCACACCGGGGACGTCTCGACGAGCACGACCGCCGCGTCGGGCGAGGTGAGCACGACGTTTCTCCAGGACGTTGGGGCCGAGACGGACTTCGGCGACCCGAAGCCGGCGGGCTGTGGTGGGAAGATCGACTTCCTCTTCGTGATCATGCAGGCGAACGGCATTGGTCTCGTCCAGACCCAATTGATCTCTGCGTTCCCGCAGTTTATCGACACGATCGAGACCAAGTTCGCGGACTTCGACTACCACATCATGGTCGTCTCAAGTGACGAGGAGTGGGGCTCCGGCGTTTGCAATGAGGACTGTACGCCAGTGGGATGCCCGGTCCCGGACTATCCTTGTGATTTGATGGACACGCTGACCAGCTGTGACTGGACGATGGGCGCAGGGAGTATTTTTCCTGCGGGGAAGTTGGCCGCGAACAAGCCTTGCAAGGTGGCTGGCAATCGGCGCTACCTTACGAAAGAGCAGCCGATGCTCAAGGAGACGTTCTCCTGTCTCGCCTCGCTTGGGGAGAGTGGGTACAACAAGCTCGGCGAGGCGTTCACGGCCGCGATGCAGCCGGCGATGAACGCCCCGGGGGGTTGCAACGCGGGCTTTCTCCGGGACGATGCGCTCCTGATGGTCACGATGTTGGGGGGATACGATGACTTCTCGGAGGGGGACCCGTCTTCGTGGGCGGAGGCGGCATTTGCTGCGAAGCACGATGATCCTGACTCGATCGTGATGTTCCGAATCGGCGTTGTCGGCTGCCCGGACGGGGATCGCGTCTGTCAGATGGCGAAGATGTTTCCACACCGGATCATCATCGACGCGTTCATCAAGGACTACGGACCGTCGTTCGCGGAGGCGGCCGAGCTCGTCGACGAGGTTTGCGCGGAGTACATCCCGCAGTGATGGGCCTAGCCGCCGATGTAGGCGATCGCGGGGTAGCCTGTCGCGCCCCAGCCACCGGCGTAGACCTCCCCGTAGGGCCCGATCGCTAGCGCCTCAGCCATGTGCATCATCTGCGCGTCGGTCCTGCTGAAGGTCCAGACAGGGTCCATCTTGTAGGGGTCAAAAGCCCGCACTGAAAAAGAGGTCTCCTCGCCGCTCGTCCCGCCCGTCGCGACGACGGCGTAGCCTGCGGGGCTCCACTCGAGATCGTGAGGCGCAAACGCCTCGGTAGGCCACGAGCCGAGGGGGGCCTGCCAGATCAGCCCATCGACAGCATCGTAGATCCGCAGGTCACCACTCGGTTTGTCGCACGCTTCGTCGCAGGTGTAGCCCGCAGTCAGGATCCTTCCTTGGTCATCCAAGGTGAGCGCGGTGGCGTTGCTCTGAGCGGCTTGCTCCCCGGATGCGATGGTCCAGCGTGGTTTCTCTGCGCCAGGGGAGACTTCGATGAGCAGATGACGGTCAAAGGCCGGATCCCACTCGGATTCATGCCTACCAAAGACTGCGCCCGACAGGACGAGTGCATCGCCGGAGTACACGCAGTCGTGAATCTTCTCCGCGAAGAGGTGTTTTTTGTCGTTGTCCAAGGGCCTGTAGTCGAAGACCCGCGAGTCCCACGTCTGGTCGCTGAGGACCCACGTCGCCGCGTCGATCTTGTCCTCACCGCCAGTCGGCGTTGACCCGCAGATCGCGACCGCCCCGGGTGTGATCGCGAGCGCCACCGCGGTCTCGTCAGGGCCACCCAGCCGCAGGCTCTTCACCGGCCCGCCCCAGACCGCGATCTCGCCGAGCCACCAGCGGCTCGAGTTGTTGATGTAGCGGTCTAGAAGGACATAGATGGAGCCGTCCTCGCGGATCTTGAGGTCCACCGCGCTGCACAGCTCACCGGCGACGAGGTCGATCACATCGTCCTCCCACCAGCCGCCGATCTTGTCCCGGCGGCGGAGATAGCAGCGCACCTTGCCGTCGACCTGTCGTGTCCCAAGCTCGAGCAGATCGCCGTCGGGCAAGACGCCGAGCGCGGCGACCGAGCCGGCGCCGATGAGGTCGCCTGTCTCCCAGAACATCTCGCTGCCCGGCGTGGCGAGGTCGATCACGTAGGACGCGAGGACATCTTCGCCGGTGAGGTCGCCTCGCCAGGGTCGCAGGGTCGCTGTGTGCTCGCCATTCTCGAAGCCGGAGAGCACGGGGATCTCGCCGCTGAAGCTCCCTCCGCCGAGGTCATCGAGCTCGAATGCGCTGCCATCCTCGAGCTCGAGCGCGACACCGTCGGCGGCCGCGGTGGAGACCTCGACGAATACGGGTCCATGGTGAAGGATCGGCGTCGGCGTCAGGACGACCTCGAGGATCTCCGGGGGCAGCGTCGGCCCTGCGGTGATCTCCTCGCCTTGCGTCGCGGAGGCGGTCGCATCTGTCGTGCCCTCGCCCTCGGAAGTGCCCTCGCTCTCGCCTTCAGTGTCGCCGGTCGTCTCGTCCGCGGAGCCGCTCGAGCTCGACGATGTCGAGTCGCTCTCGGCGTCGCCGATGACCTCGTAGTCCGTGACTTGAGCGATGGCCAGCGGCGAACAGCCGCCAGCGAGAACGAGGAGGGGCAGGGTGCGGATGAGCGAGAGGAACGATGACGTCCGTGTCATGTCAGAACCGGCCTTGAAAGGTGAGGGATGCAGAGCTGCGATCCACGCTGGGCGAGAGGGCGAGAGACCTTGCGCTGCGCCGATGCCCTGCGAGCAGCAGGCTCGCCCCGAGGAGCGTCATGACGCTGCCGCTCAGCCCTAGCGCGAGCGAGGTGCGAAACGTAGATCGACTCTCAGCCATGAGGTCGGAGAGGCGTTCGCCCTGGGCTTCGGTGAGCGTTCCGCCGGAACCATCTTTGATCGCAGTAAGGCTGCGGACCTCCCGGGCGTAGGACGCATCGCGGGAGGCGAAGGGGGTCATCACACCGAGGGTGACAAGGCCAAGCGCTAGCGAGATCCCGCCGGCGATCTGGAGAGCCTCGTGCCTGGGTTGAGCTTCGTCGAGGTCGAGGTCGAGGTCGAGGTTGAGGTCGAGGGCGCGAGGGTGCTGCTCAACCATCACATCCGACGGTCGGGCAGGGTCGGCTGCGGTGAGATCACTGCGGTCTTCGGAGGGGATCGGGGCCGGAAGCTTAGGGCGCAGATCTATCTGGATGAGCGGGCGCTGACGATCATGAGCGCCGAGCGTTGGGACGGTCAGCGACGGAGCATTGATCGGGGGCGAGGGGATCCGAGACGAACCAACAGCTCCTTGCCGTCGCGGCCGAGCGCAATGGAGCTGTCCGAGCGCGTCCCGGCTCCGCTCGAGCGAAGGGCGGTGGGATGGGTCGAGATCCGGACGGGCGCAGATCTTCGCCAACAATGACCGCGCGGCGCACAGGTGGCTGTCGTCGTCGTCTGCCTGGTGCGCTTTTTGCCAGAGGTTGTGCGCCTCGAAGGCGGCGATGGCAGCGACGGCTGGGTCCGTCGCAGAGGTCGCGCGCTCGGCCGTCTTTGCTGCCCGCTCCGCGAGCGACGTCGCGTCGGGTCCGGCGGCAGGAGCCCGTACCGGGGTGAAGGCGAGGAGCACAGCGATCGCGACGCGAGCGAACATGCCCGTCGATACTATCCGCTTACGGCTCGGCATGTTCACCTTCGCTCGACGGCATAGCTGTCAGCGGGACGCGGTGGGTGCTCTTCCCCCCAGGCTGTCCGAGAGCGATGCCCTCGAGCTTCTGCGTCAGGCAGAGCTGGGTGAGCACCTCGACGCCCGGTCCCGGATCGATCCGGACGAGTCGGCCCCCGCTGTCGAGTTGGAGATCTACGAACGCACCTTTGGGGAGGTCCGGCGGTACGCAGCCCAGGGCCTCGCTGCTAAGCGTGAGTGAGGGGGTGGACCTCGTCGGGGGTTGGGCGAGCGGTGATGGTGAAGCCTCAGCTGAATCCTGAGGCTCAGATGGAGTCTCCGGCCGATCTTCATCGGCGACTCCGCGCACGGCGAGCACGGCGAGCACGGCTCCGATGCACCCAGCCATGAGCAGCGCCAGGCCAAAGCGAAGTCGGGCCGCTAGAGACCCGCGAGTCGTGGACTGGGTGGCGTCGAGAACGGGTGGGTCGGCGTTGACGTTTGTGTTTGCGTCGTCGTCGCTCTTGTCTGCGCAGGCGTGTGGGTTGGCGCTCCTGTCCGGGCAGGAGTGGGATTTGGAGTCGACTTCGGTGATAGAGCTGGCATCGGCGACAGCATCCCCGTCGAAGTCGGACAGGCTCTCCGGTTCGAGCTCCGCGGCTGCGACCTCAAGCTCCTCGCGAAGCTCCCTCGCCGACGCGAATCGTCGCTGCGGATCAACGCTCATCGCATCTCGGAGCGCCCGCTCGAGCATCTGCGGGAGGCCGTGCTGTCCCTCTGGAGCGCTGTCCATGCCGCCGAGCTCGCGCCAAGACAGCGGCGGCGGACTCCCGCAGGCGAGGCTCCACAGAAGAACACCGAGCGCGTAGACATCCCAGAGAACGGTTGCCGGACCGTCGCCTGCCTCAGGCGGCACGTAGCGCGGAGTCCCGAGGACCACACCCGTGCTGGTCAGCCTTCGTTCACTGGGGGGCGTGAGGTACGGCCGATCCTCGACATACCAAGCCGCCTCGAGGCGGGCGATCCCGAGGTCGACCAGCTTGACCTGATCCCTGGGCCCGTCCAGAAGGATCACGTTCGAGGGCTTGAGATCGCGATGGATCACCCCGCGCTCGTGCAGGACATCCAGCACGTCACACAGCTGGATCCCGATTGCGATTACGCGGGCAGCCGTCATCGCACCGAGCGTGTCGAGGCTCTGCCCCTCCAGGCGCTCCATCACCATGAACAACCTTCCGTCGGCGGCGCGATCGTAGTCGCGGACCCTGACCAGGTTCGGGTGCTCGACGGCGTCGAGGATCTTGAACTCGCGGGCGAAGCGGCGGATGTTCGCCGGCTCGCGGGCGATCCGGCGGCGGAGGATCTTGACCGCGACCCGCCGAGAGTCGGACGGGAGGAAGCGGGCCTCGTAGACCTCCGCCATCCCGCCGGCCCCGAGCAGGTTCAGCAGCTCGTAGCGCTCGCGCAGAACCTCACCGGTGTGCTCGCCGGCCTCGCCCGGGAGCACACGTAGGCGGGGTCGAGGAGCGCTGCCATTGGATGAGTCGATGACCCCTGCTGCGCTCGCAACCGGCCCTCGCCCGACGTCTGGCCGAAGGACCATGAGGCCGTCCGCCACGAACGCCTCTGCGAGCGAGGGCGAGGGGGTCGGCTTCGAGAAGCGAGTCCACGAAGGGGAGGATGGTGTGGGAGTCATGCTCATCTCGGGGGTTCTTCTTCTTTGTCCTGGTGCGGCTCGGGGGGGAGCCGTCCGAATGCCCTTGTTATGACAATCAGATGTTGGTCGAGCGGGCAAGCGATATGTCGAAGCTCTGGGAAGCCGATCTCGAAGGGGACGGTGTTGCCCGGCGCAGCGCGAGCCGCCGCCCGTGAGCAGCGTCCATGGTCTGCTGATGGTGCGAGATTGCGGTCGTGGGATGAACATCGCTGCTCTGTGACCTCTGACAGAGAGACAGAGAGACAGAGAGACAGAGAGACAGAGACCTGCGGAGTGATCGCGCGAGCACTCCGTCAGTCAGCCCTCCTCGCAGGCGCCGTCTCGAGAGCCTCCGCGAGCGCTCGCCGCATAGCCGGGAGGAGGCACGTTACGCGCGCCGCTTTCATGATCCTCGCCTCGAGGTCATCGCGCTTCGCGAGCTCGCTCTGGGCCATGACGAAGCGGACGAAGAGCCAGAGTTCATCGCGGAGAGCGGTGCTGAGCCCCTCGCTGAGGGCTTGTGGATCGTCGGCGTCGGCGTCGGCGTCGGCGTCGGTATCGGTGTCACCGTTACCGTCACCGTCGAGCTCGAGATCTTCCATGAAGAGCGCGAGGTCGGGGAAGGCACCGCGGACCACTTCGCTCAGCATGTCGCTCGAAGCGTCGCAGGGCGGGACGCTGACGCTCATCATCTCAGGACAGATCTCCCCGCTGAACTCAGGCGTCGGCTCGACGATGAACGCCGAGGCATCCGTGGGTGCCTGCTCCTTTGGGCGAGCGTCGCGGATCTGAAAGGGGAGATCGAAGTCGATCCAGAGCGGCCCCGAGTAGACCTCGAAGGTACAGCCGCCGGGATCCGCGACCTGATCGAGCATGTCGAGGAGGTCGTCTTCGTTGTCAGCCTGGACCAAAGACGCGGACAGGGCTGGCCAGCGCACGAGGTAGAGGGGCATTTTTGTCCATCTCACGTCCGCTCGCGGCGCGCAACAGCCCGCGGCGCGAGCTGTTGGCGCGTGTTCTCCGCTAGCCGAATACGGAGATGCTCACGCGCAGAAACCACTCCGGGTGAGCGTCGTCGATCTACCTGTTCTTCTTCTCCCCGAAGAGGAGCTTGGTGAGTCCGCTCGCCAAAGTGAGGATGTTGTCGGCGTGTCCGAGATCCCGGAGTCGCTGAGCGAGCGTCTCGTTGATCTGGATGGCCTTCGCCAGCTCGGCGCTAAGGTTGTCCTTCTCAGCGAGCGCGGCGGCGTGCGCATCGCGGAGCTTCGCGACCTCGCGCTCTAGCCGGATGAACTCCGCTCGGACGTCGCGATTGTCGCTCCGTAGTTGACGGAGGTCGGCGACCTCGCGCTTCGCCTGGCTGAGGAGTCCAGCTTGGGCGGCAGCTTCGGAGAGCACCCCCGCCAGGGCGTGGGACTTGTTCGAGAGTTCCCTTTCGAGCGCAGACAAACGGTCACGCTCCAGCCCTCGCGCCGTCCGCTCCGCTGTTAGGGCTGCGGTCAGCTCCTGGACAGCCGTCGCTAGCTGTCTGCTCGATCGTGGCTGCGACCGAGTCACCGGCGCGCACACCCGGAGCTGGCTTGGCGGCGTCAGCTTCTTGATCTTCGCGAGCATCTTCGCGTCGAGGAGGTGGACGATCCAGAGCGTCCAATGCCGCTTGCCTCGCCGCCGGAAGATCGGCGATGCGTTGGCGATGAGCTTCGGCACCGACCGAATCACCCGGGCGCTCGGGATCTCGGAGAGCAGTCCGTAGTCGACCGCCCTGGCGAACACGTCCGGCCCCGACCCGGTGATGTCCGGGACCCGACGGCGACAGGCGTCGGGAATCGCAGCGAGGAGCTGCGCCGCGATCGACACTCCGACCACGCCGCACGGAAGGTTGGTCGTGACGAAGCGACAGTGTCCGGCGACCCACGGGAGCGCCTCGGCAAGCAGGTCCCGCTCCCCGCCGACAAACATGTCGTCCCCGCCGAGGAACATGTCGTTCCCGTCGAGCAACATGTTCGCTGCGTCGGTTGCCGATGCAGCGCTTCGTATTCTCGAGTCCCCCATCCCGTGCCTCCCACCCGCGAGTCAGGCACCCTAGGCGGCACCCGATCTCCCATCGATGGTTGCAGCCGAAGGACGTCCTGTCGACGCCAGATCCGCCGCTGAACGATCACAATTGTGGCACCCGATCCGTCACGTACGCCACCGCGCGGCGTGGCCATTGCCGCGCCTCTTCCGTGCGTGAGTATGACTAGGTAGAGGGTGGGTGCTGCAACGGCTGAGGCTCGGCTGCGAGCGGCCCGCATCGCGGCCGTCGCGGTCGAAGCTCCAGCCCGGGTCGCGGAAGCGGGCGGCGGAGAGTGGGGGAAGCGGTGGCGGCCGGTCGACGACCGCGCGGAGCCAGTAGTCGGCGCCGCGCCGTCGCGCATGGGGCCAACCGTGGGCGGCTGCACCGGGTGCAAGAGCCAGTGACGGCTGGGTAGGCCAGTATCGAAGTCCTCTCTTCGCGGCGTTGCGTTTGACGGCCAGCTGGTCGCGCGACGACGGCCTCAAGGAGGCGGTGAACCCAAGGATTTGGAGGCAGTCCCGAGGGCTGGTGACGATTGGGCGACACGGCCGATCTCGGTCCCGGCTCGCGACGACGTGGGTGACCGCAGTCGTGCTGAGCACCCACTTGAGGTCCCTGCCGAGGGCGATCGCGCAAGGAGTCATACCCGGGCTCGGGCGCCGGGCCGGACAGCCGCTGTCGGCTCGCGGACTGTCTAGGGATGTGCCGCTGCCTCCGCGGCGATCTCACGCAAGTCCTCCATGAGGATCGAACGTCGGGGGGCCTCGGTAGCCAGGGGCTGGTTGTCTCCGAGGACAGGGTGCCGGCGGTCTGTCTCCGTCTCGGACTCTGTCCTCGTCTCGCCGACAGCGCCGTCGTAGCCCCGCTTCGTCAGGGTAAAGCGGAGATCGAGGTCCCCCCAATCATCGTGGTCCTTACTTGCCGTGACCACGACCTGATCGTTCGCATGGGTGATGAAGAGGTCGTGGGCGTAGTTGTCGCCGAGCTTGCCGCTGCAGTCATAGTCGACCCAGGCGCTTCCCGGGCGGCCGAGGCCCTTCGATTCTTGTACTTTCGTCAGGACGATCGTCGCGCCCGAGCCATCGGAGTAGTCGACCTGTAGCTTGTCGATCGGACCCCTCGGCGAGCCTGCGAGGTTGCTGAGGGTCACCCCCTTGGCTCCACAGAGCGGTTCTTGCTTGCCGGCGTTGAGATAGTAGCGGTCGCCGGGGTTGGTGCTCAGGCTAGGAAGACCTCGGTTGCTGTACAGGTAGTTCATCACGCTGAGGTAGTTCGGCCGATGGTTGGCCTCGTCGGCGTAGTCGTCCCCCTCGCTCACTGCGAAGCCGCCGTGGGTGAGGCCGAGGTTGTGCCCGAGCTCGTGCATGAGGGTCAGCGCCTGCTGGGCCCGGAGATAGTTCATCGACTGTGTGTTCTCAGGATCGAAGCCGACATCGCCGAGGCTGATGTAGAAATCGTTCCCCGGCCGCTCGGCGCTGCCGATGACGTTCACCTTTGTGGTCGCGGCAAGGTTTCCGAAGACGCAGTAGTGGAAGCTGGCTAGGCGGCCAGGCGCTAGGCTGGATGCCTTGAGCGCGTAGAGGTTGGTGTTACCGGGGAGTTCGCCCATGTTGATGTGCTTGGCGAAGGGGAGGACCGCGCCTCCGCCGAGATCGTGATCAGCGGCGTCGACACCCGGCTCCTGATCGAAGAGATCGCCGAGATCCACGTGGAGGGCGTAGCCGCTAGCGGCGAAGGACTTGACGACCCGATCGATCGCTGACCGCTGGGGAATGAGCCCCGGATCGACCGAGAGCCCGTCGCCGCCCTGCGGGTCCATCCAGTCGCACTCGAGGAAGATGTCCGGTTGCTTGGGGCGAGCACCGTAGCTGTAGAGCGGGACCCCGGCGAAGGTCTCGCCGAGGGCCTCGGCGCAGTCGGGGATCCCGTCGGAGTCCTCGTCGACCGTGCAACCGTGGGTGTCGTTGGGGCCACCCGGCGTCGGGAAGTCAACGAGCGTCCAGTCAGCGGCAGTATTGCTATCGTCGTTGCCCAGATCGCGCGCGATGGACTTGCCTCGGAGCGCCTTGGTGTCGCCTGCGAGGGGGACGACCGCGGGGTAGTCGGGCCAGGCCGACGGGTGCGCGGGCGCGTAGATGTCGAACTTGCTCTGCAGGATGGTACCGAAGGCGACGAAGTCGACCCCATCGTCGCCCTCGAGGAGCTCGATCGCGCCATACCCGAGCCACCGGGGGCGGCGCTTGGGAGTCTCTAGCTGCAGCGGCACGCTCCACGGCCCCGCTGCCGTGTAGCCGCCGCCGATGTCACCGCGTACCAGCACGCGCGCCCCTGGGGCGAGCACCTGCGCGGCCAGCGGGAAGAGGACCGGGCCGGCATCACCGACGTACTTGTCGTTGTCGTCGTACTCGCTCGATCGTGCGCGCAGGGTGTGGCTGGCGAGGTCGAGCGGCGCGTCGCTGACATTGACGAGCTCAACCCAGAAGGAGTCGTTCGTCCAGTAGCCGAGGCCGACCTCGGTGATCCGGAGGCTAGCAGTGATCTTCGGCGTGCAGTCGACGATGACATCGACGTCATCACCGTCAATGACACCCTGGCCGCCGTCAACCGAGCAGAGGTAGAACTGCGGCTCGTCGGTGAGTTCGACTGCATAGGGCTCTCCATCGTCGAGAACCGTGTCGAAGGCGAAGGAGCCGCTCTCGTCCACCACGAGGAGTTCGTCATCGTTGAGGCTGATGCTGAGGCTGTCCTCAGCGAGGCCCTCGACGAGAACACTGATGGTGAAGAGCGACGAGCCCGTGGAGGAGGAGCTGGACGAGGTTGTGTCATCGCCCGTCGAGGAGGAGCTAGACGTGTCGGTGTCATCGCTCGTCGTCGAGGTGCTCGAGGTGTCCTCGCCCTTGGTCGTTGAGGTGTACACGCCCGTCGTGAGGGGAGAGGTGTCCTCGGTGTCCGGGGGAGCATCTGTAGCCGAAGCCGTTCCACTCCCGTTCTCCGCGACGTCGCTGCTTGTGCCCGCAGTGGCGTGTCCGACCGGAGCATCGTCGCCGAAAGGTGGGCAGGCAGCGAGTGACAGGAGAAGTGGCCAGAGGGCCGCCAGATCGCGGGTTCGATGTCGATGCACACTGCCCTAGTTCCCGCGAGGTTGGCCAAGGATCCTGGGCGACCGGCGTTGGCCGGAGCTGCACATACTGATGCATCGGATGTCCACTGCGCTGGACACTTGCAGATTCATCATGAGCGCAGCATCTTCGGCGCCAAGATGTCTCAGACACCTACGACCGATGAATTGCTCGAGTACATTCGCGAGGAAGGCCAAGCCTCCTCGAAAGAGATTGAAGAGCATTTCTTGAAGAGGCTCGGTATGGAATTTCATACGCAATCCAGGAGGCCGAAGGCGAGGGCCTGATCGCGGATGTGGGAAGGCTCTCCTACGTCTACACCCTGACGGATGAAGGCGAAGCGGCACTCGATAATGATGGGGAGGAGGACGACGACGACGATGAGCACAGTGTGTTTCTCGTCCACGGTCGTGATCGCGAGACGATGCGGGAGGTCCAGTCGTTCGTAGGAGGTCGTTTTCGTGGAGAGGTAGACGTGAAGGTACTCATCGACCTCCCAGACCGGGGCAGCGAGACCGTGTACAGCAAGCTCACCCCGGCCGAACGTCCTAATTGAGTTCGGGATATTCCTTGCAAAGCTCGGTCCGGAGCGTGTCTTCGTTCTCTCCTCCCCAGGCGTGCATCTGCCTAGCGATCTCGAAGGGAGCATCAGAATCTCGCTCGATGGTCAGTGGCAGGCGAAGCTCCAACAAAACCTCCGGCACTTGCTCGACGGTGAGCGGTGAACTCTGCCTCGTAACCGAGCCGCGGCCTCCGCTGTGTCGCGACATCGTGTAGCCGGGCAACTGACCCACGACGTCTAGTCAGGATCGAAGCCCATGAACCTGCGCGAAGGGTCCGACCGCCAGTGCTTGATCGCCAGTGCGATCTCCTCGGCGACGGTGACCCAAGCGCTGTCGCGCTCTCGGCAGGCGATTGCCCGGCCATCGCGGGGGAGGAACTGTACCCGCGCGACCGGGGTCTCTTGCCACCGAGAAGTCCTTACAAGCACGGGAATCACGCGCACTGTGCCCTCATCGTGCAGTTCGAATGCGCGGCCCAACTCCACAGACCAGCAGGTGTCGTTGGCGAGGTAGTCGCTGCTCACGAGGACGAGGACGATGTCCGCGAGCACCAGGGCGGTGGCAAAGCTCGCGCTCGGATCGTCGCCAGCGACCACGTCGTGTCGGCTCCACCAGTGGACGTACCCTTGGCGCTCAAGGAGGCGGAGCTGGGTTTCGAGCGGATCGAGGAACCGGGTGTCGACCTGATGGAAGGAGACGAGAACGCGAGCTTTGGGAGGCTGCATCTACCCTCGCTCGTGGCGCACGTGGGCGGCCGCCTCGCGGACCGACTCGGCCACTTCAAGCCATGCTGCATCCGTGTCGCTCTGGCGCGAGATCGCCGTCGCATCGCGAGGGAGCACCTGAAAGTGGGCCAAAGGCGAGTCCTTCCACATACACGGGCGCACGAGCACAGGGACGATCATCGTATCGCCGGACTCGACGCGCTCGAGGGCGCGCTTGAGCTCGATCGACCAGCAGAAGTCCGAGGCTAGAAAGTCGGGCGACATCAAGAAGAGGATGATATCCGCGGACTCAAGCTCAGCTCGCAGAACGTTCTCCCACTCATCGCCGGCGGCAATTCGCCCGTCGTGCCAGACGTCGACCGCTCCCTTGCGTTGAAGGAGTCTAAGGTGAACCTCGAGATCCTCGCGGAAGCTCACGTCTTTCCGCGAATACGAGACGAAGATCTGGATTGCAGCGCTGTTTCGCCTCTCGTGCGCTGGGGACGGGAGGGGTGATGGGCGCGACCTCCATGTCTTGTGATCGACGATCCACACCGCGCCTACGGCATCGATGAATTCATGGTGATGAGGCCTGACGTCGCGCAGGCGTTGGAAGAGGGCTTCGTCGACGAGGCCACGCCGGCTCATTGCGCTGGTGATCTCGAAAGCGAGTGTGCTCAGGCTGGCGGAGGCCCCGGGAAGGTTGTCCACGAGCTCTCTCCCGTATGCGAAGTGAACGAATCGACGTAGCTCGGTCGCATCGAACAGCTGCAAGAGCAGATCATGGAGCGCCGCTTCTTTGCTCGGCATGGCCGAAGAGCATATCACCGGCCGGTTTCTCAAGAAAGAGAGACCTTCCAGGCGATCACGGCGCCCGAAGGTAACTCAGGCCGCCGGCGATACCTAGACTTCGTAGCCGAGTCGTCGGTTCCACACTCTTGCGGGTCGATGCAAGCTCGGCGGAGTACCAAGCCGGTGCCTACGCCAGGGTCGTAGTTGCCATGACGACAGCGGCGGTCATGACGAGGAGCGTGCCGTAGAGCGGCCAGACTCCGAGGCTTCTTGCTGCACTGCTGATGGAGCCGTCGCTCTCCGCAACCTCCATCGAGAAGAGATCGATCCTTCCGAGGCGGGCTCGCTCGTAGAGGCCGCGAAAGCGTCGCTCCAAGGCCAGGTAGTAGGCGTCGAGCATCCAGAAAACGACGGCCGGGATACAGTAGAGGCAAGCGGCGGCCGTCATCGTGCCACGGTCCGAGGCGAGGACCAGGAGCGCCGCCGTGAGCGTGACGGCCCATCCCTTGAGCGTGAACGAGTTGTGGGCCATCCGAGAGATGATCGTCTGGATCATCTCAAGGTGCTTGATCCGGTCGTCGCCAGCACTAGGCTGCTCAGAGCGCATGCGCTCACGATACCCGTCCTTGACGGAGCTTCCAAGCGTAGAAGCCGGCCCCTCGCTCATCTGCCGTTGGAGGATCTGTTCTCGGTTGCCGTTTCGATGTTTGGTCACTGGCTTGCGACGATCGTTTCCCGGACATCGCTCGACTCCTTTAGCGACCCGCTGCGACCGCAGCGTTCTCGATCCAGACTCCGAGGTTGGGGTAGCCGCTGTGTTGGGTCCAGTCATAGACGGGCACCGAGTTGCCGCCTGGGTACTGCGCGAATGGGTTGGCGCCTGGGACATCTTCGCCATGCCGGGGGTCACCAAGCGTGTGAATGCGAATCCCGATAAGGCCCTTGCGGAGAGCTATACTCTGCTTGATCTCGTAGTGTACGTAGGGCCGGGTTGATGTCTTCGCGCCGATGAGTACGGCGGTCACCGACGTGCCGCTCAACTCTTTGTCGATCCACCGCTTGATAGCCTTATCGCCCGCGAGTTTGAGTGACTCCCACTTTGCAGCGTCGAAGAATCCCGCCGAGTCTCGGTCTGGGTGTGTAAGTCCAGATTTGCGTACTATGCTAGCTCGGAAGATGTCTCGTTGGTAGTGGAAGCTGAAGTAGACTCGTCGAGCCATAGTTCTCTGTCCTGTATTCCTTAGTATCTTGGGTCCGTGGCGAGCTCGACTTGCGCCTAGGCCGACAGGTCTATCTGCATCAGAGGCCCAAGAGCGCGGATCTCTGCTTTAAGGTGCTTATGGACGGCGACTCCACCCCCGAGGAGTCCCCCGCCGATTGCCAGTTGGCGCGAGATGCCCCGGGTCGTACCCCAGAGCTCGGCGATGAGGTACACGGCCAGTCCGCCAATCCCGGCCCAGATGAGGCCCTTGAGGAGGGGGGGGAGCTGGTTCTTGTTGAACGAGACCTGGTACCCCTTGGCGCGCAGCTGGTCTTTCATTCGTTTGAGATTGGCCAGATCAGCGGCGACAAGGAGGAGGCTGGCAATTCCAGCTCCCTGGACCACCCTGGCGATCAACAGCTCGCGGTCGACGTCCTCGGCAAGATCGAGCGCTCGATAGCCGCCGACCTCTTTGAGCTTCAGCGCCTTCTCGAGGGAGGTTGCTCGCCAACCGCTGAAGTAGGGATCCGAGTCAGCGACGACTCGGGGGATCGCCTCACCAGCCTCGCCGTATGGCCAGACCGCAATGATCGGCTTGCCGTACTTGCGCGCCCACTTGACCTCAGCCTCGATCCATGGACTTTTATGGATCCCCTTGGTGAGGATGACGACAATGCGGTCGCTTTGCCGGACTCGGGACTCGATCTCCGCTTGGATGTCCGGGCCATTGTAGCGATCCCATGCCGGGATGCTGTGGTTGACGTGCTTGATCCCGCGTTTGCGGATAAAGTTCATGACTCCGAGGAGCTTGTCGGCGTGGTCAAAGGAGTGAGAGATGAAGATGGAGAGACTCATACGAGAGGCCCTGGACCTGTTCGGTCGGGAGTTGCGAGTTCGCCTATTGAGGCGTTGCGGCACCTGGATGCGAAACCACGGAGTGCTGCTCGACTGGAGCATGTGACGTGGCTGGGTGGCGCCCCAGGATCGCGGCTAAGGCGAGCAAGGTGTCAGGGTCGTGTTTCGGGAAATCAGCGGCTCAGCTAGGGGATCGAGCAGCTCGGCGATGATGAGAGCCGTCGCGAGGTCGGGGTCCGAAGTTTCGCGTAGCTCGTGCGTGAGGCGGAGGTCGAGTGCCGACTGTGGCGGCTCGTGATTCTCGAGGAGGTGGGCAGCCGCACCGTGCGCGAGGCCGAGGACGAAAGGCGGGCGATCCGGGCAGTTGCGGCGAAAGCGTTTGTACTCGTCGACGATGCCGGGGCTGGGGCCGACCCCCTTGGTCATTCTGCCGCCGACAAAGACCGCTGCGTCGAGGTCGGAGGTGATCATCGCGTCTCGCATCGCGGTCAAGTGGGCCGCGATATCTTCGCGGGTGTATTCATCCTTCACCGTTTCGGAAGAGGGCTCTGGGTGCCACGACACTTTTCGGAAGACCCGACGATCCTTGAGCTCGCTCGGCGCATCCGAGTTGCGAAACCAGGCGAGCGCTTGGAAGAGCTCCACTGCGCCGGCGTCCTGAGCGGCTATGTCGACGATGGCCTTGTGGATGAGGGGGGTGACCGAGGGATGACCGCCAAAGACGATGGTGGCGCCGAGGTCGACCATCGCCTGCACGAACGTGATGACGAAGGGTGCGAGGGTGTGGGCGGCGGCGGCCGGGTTGTCGGGTGAGGCAGCGGAGAGGAAGATCCGTTTCCCGGCGAGTGGCCGAGCGACGATCCCGCGAAAGAAGGCGGCTGCCAGGCGCGGCAGTGGGGTCACGCGGACATGGCTAGTGCCGCAGGACTCGAAGACCCGGGCTGTTAGACGGGGATAGCCTCGGGTGCCGCCGACGAGGAGGCCGTTGCCGTTGAGGCGATCGGCGAGCGCGAGGACGGCCTCTCCGGTCGGAGAGCGGCTGGAGGATTCGACATGGAGGCGCTGGTGCGGCGGGCCAACGAGCCAGTGGTCGTTCTGCTCGATGGCATCCCAGCCCGTGATTTCGGAGAGCTTGGCGATGACTCGGCCGACGCGGTCGTGAAAGGAGACGGTCCTTGCGAGGTGGCGACGGGCTCTGTCCGCGACCGCATCTGCGACTTGAGCGAGGTCTGCGCCTGGGTTCCACGGGACATGAGGGCAATGAAAGCTGTACTCGACGGCACCGGCGGAAGGGGTGACGGCGATGACCGGGACGTGGGCGACGCGAGCCATGTCCATCTCCTCGCCGACCCAGGGAGATTTGGCTGCGCCGTCCGAGTCGATGAGGATGACGAGGTCCGTGCGGCCCATCTCCCGCTCGAGCACGTCCTGGATTCGGGAGCCGCCTGGGACCTCGCGAACATCGAGGAAGGCGCGGAAGCCTGCGCGCTCGAGTCGTTCGCGCAGGGCGAGGGCGAGGGCGGTGCCGTCCTTGCGGGCGTAGCTGACAAAAATCTGGCCGCCGCTGCCGAAGCGACGGAGGCCTCCGTGGTGGAGGAGCGCCGTGAGAATGCTGTCTGTGTCGTCAAGCCCGACAGCATTGTTGCGCGTCAGGGCCGGGAGGGGGCTCCGTTGGAAGTCGTAGCTTGCGACGCTGGGGACCACCGGGAGGACGGGGAGGCCAATCTCGGCGATCGCGGCGACGCGGGCACGGACCCGAGGATCTGCGGCGAGGTCGTCGGTGAGCACGACGACGAGGACGTAGAGGTCGCTGGCTTTGGGGAGCTCGTCACCCTGTTCCCAGGAAGAGCTCGTCGCTTCGAGCTGGGGGTCCTTCTGGAGCAGGTCCAGAACAGTCTGCGCGCTGGCGCTGCCCGTAGGTGTGGCGAGGATTTCGTACTTGAGGTGGTTCATCGTGAATCCGATCCTTGTCAATCTTCAGTCTTCAGTTCCTGTCGTTGCGGGAACACCTACGGCGACGTGTCGCCGGGCTACATGCAGTAGTAGGCCACCCCACGCGCGCCGAACTCCTTCACCTTCACGCCGTAGCCGACCGCGGAGGCAGAGACGCTGTTGCTGGAAGCCGTGGCCTGCCCATTCACGAGCGCCATCGAGACGTTCGCTCCTGGGATCATCTCAACGGCCCGTATCCCAGAGGCGCCCATCTTCGCCGCGCGCCGGCGCAGTCCTTTGAGGGCGATGTCTTGACTGGTCATGATGCCGTCGCGCGCCCAGTCGTAGCTGAGCACGGCGACGTCTCGGAAAGGACAGGAAGGCTCACTGTCGTCGAAGTACACGACGATCTCCTTGACGGAGCGCTTCTCGCGGAGCGCTGGGGTGTCTTCGACCGGAAAGGAAGAGATTGCGCAGCCCGCGAGCAGACTCGCGACGGCGATGGCAGGGAGCGAGGCGAGGAGGAGGGGAAGAGTCTTTGGGTCCCGGGTTGATGGCATGGGACTTGTTTGGTTCCCGGAGGCCCACGCAAGGATCCGCGGGGAGCTTCGAGTCGTCCAAGCGATCCAAGGAGTCGGCGCCCGCCAGCTGTGACGGGCGCCGGTGCAAGGAGAGCGCTCTAGGGTTTCGCCTCAGAGGAGCTTCTTGAGCGTGGACGGGTCGAGCGTTGAGATCGGCAGATGTCGATGACCGAGAGGCGCAGCTCCGGTGGTGCCCTGGATCCGGGCGAGGACGATCTTCTTGTTTAGCGAGGTCGCGACGTCAAGCTCGTACTTCACCCAGTTGCTGTTGTGAGTGTTGTTGCCGATCAGGCAGAGGACCGCTGCGGAGCCGCGAATCATCGGCCGAAGGTAGTTCTTGATCGCGTTCTCACCGGACGCGCGCCGATCCTCGGCCTCCGCGATCGCCACGCGGTTCGGACCCACAGCGTGGTTTGCGAACCATCGCTCGACGTTGTCGCGGTGGCGCTTGTCTTCGTACACGTAGCTCAGGAAGATGGATTGTGGCATTTTTCTCCTTGGGCCTGATGGCCCTCTCCCACATAGTCCGAGAGAGCGGCAAAGCGGCTCAGGGGGTGGGTCTGTTTTGTTCCCGGGCTGACTCCTCGAGATCCGCAGCAGTGCTCGCGAGCTCCTCCTCGACGAAATTCGCCCTGTCCATGAGTCGATGACAGCGACGAGCGGGGCCCTCGCGCTCGGTTGCGTCGAGGGCCTTGCGCGCCTGTCCGAGCTGCTTTCGCCCCGCCGCTATCCGACCCATCGACAGGTGGAGGGACGCGCGCTCGAGGTGGCAGGCGACGATGTCGGGCGGGAGCTGATGGCCCCGCGCGAGGTCCTCCGCCTCGTCAAGATCGAGCGAGGCGTTGATGGGATCTTGAAGGAGTCGTCGCATACGAGCGCGTGCACGGAGCGCCTGCGGTAGCATCCACAGGTGGTGACGGCTGCGGAAGGTCGAGACCGCGAGGCCCAGGTTGCGCATGGCATCGATGCGGACCTTTTGGGTGTCTTTCTCCTGCGAGACTCCGATCTCGAGCTCGAGGGTGGCAAGGCGTCCTGCGGCGAGCGCGTCGAGGGCAAGTGAGACCGGAGCGATCGAGGTATCGCCGTGGCTGTCCCTGGCCGCCGCGAGCCGCTCGCGAAGCTGCTTGAGCGCGGCCTCGTCGAGGGTCCGCTCCGCTCGCCAACTCCGCTCGAGCTCATCGAGGAGGAAGCTCCAGTATTGGAACCCTGGCCGTGAGAACAGGAAGGGGGCGTTGGTCCCGGCGACGCCCCTCTCGGCCTCCTCGAAGCTCTGTCGCGCATCACCCAGGTCGCCGAGGAGGTGCTGGACATGACCGAGGGTTGCGCGGGTGAGAAAGGGCGTGATCCTGTCACCGCTGGCCTGTGACGCCTTGACCGCGTCCCTCGCGGCGACGAGGGCCGCCCCGAGGTCGCCGCAGAACGCCTGCAGCTCTGCGAGATCATTGGCGCAGGTCGCTGCGCGTTCCCAATCGCCGCGGGCCTGATAGCCGGAGAGCGCGCACTGCATCGGTGCGACGGCCTCATCGGTACGCCCGAGGTGACGGAGCGCGAGCGCTAGCCGATGAAAGACGAACGCTGCGGCGACGTCTTCTCCGCCACCAGTTAGGCGGTCCCAGCGGGGGGTACGGTCCTTGTCCACGGCGAAGAAGCCCACTAGGATCTCAAGGTCCTCCGCGATCGCCCCCAGCGTGCGCGCGACCAGGCTCTGCTCCTGTCCCTTGGGCTCTGCGCGACAGATCAGCTCTTTGTAGATGTCGCGCGCTCTGGCGTACTCGCCGATTTTCCGCGCGAGAGAGACGACCCCCGCGAGCCGCCGTACGTCCGCGAGGTCGCGCGCGTGCTCCTGGCCTTCGAGCGCATGGTCGAGGACTGCGGCGTAGCGCGAGCGGTCCCTCGGGAGGCGAAGCGCCGCGTCGATGAGAACGGGGTGGCTGAACTTGGCGGTCAGCGAGTCGCGATCGACCCGGAGGATCCCTGCGCGAGCGAGCGGTCGGAGGAGCGCGTATCGGGTCGCCTCGTTGCCAAGCCGTCCTCCTTGAGCCTCACTTGAGCTGTCTTGACGGGGTATTGCGCTCGGGTCAGCGTCCTCAGCGTCCGTACGGCGCCTCTCGACACCGAGGGTGCCTTCCTCCAAGGCGAGCAGGTCGAGGTGCTCGCGAGACGCCGCATCCATCTCCACACTGACGGCCGCGAGGAGTCGCGTCAGCGGGCTCGCGTCGGCCGAGACGGTCGCGGCCGCGAGCGCTTCTCGGGCTTGTCCTGCCGTTGCGAAGGAGCGCGCGCAGAGGTCCAGTGCGAGCGGCTCACCGCGGAGCGAGGCCGAGAGGCCCTCGAGCTCCTCTGGAGTGTCGACGAGCCCACGACTCCAGAGGAGATCGGCCCCGACTGCATCATCGAGACCCCCGAGGTCGAGCGTTTCGCAGCCTCTCGTCGGCTTGTCGCCTTTGCTTTGGATCGCGAGCACGAAGGCGGCAGAACCCCCCGCGGACTCGCGGAGGAGCGCTCCGAGGGCAGGATGGAGGAGGCTCTCCAGCCCCGTCCGGGGCGCCCCGCTCCCTCGCGGGAGGAGCGGGACAGAGTCGAGCACGAGGAGCACCGGCTCGTCGCGGAGCAGTCGGCCGAGCCGGAGCCCGCGGATATACGCCTTCGGTGTCGGGTCCCTCGCCTCCATCGAGCGCTCGAGGTCGCCGAAGAAGAAGAGCGCTTCCTCGAGGAACGCGTGGATGTCACCGCACCCACGCCCTCGCTGCGCCGAGTCGAAGCTCCACGTGAAGACACGCGAGAAGCCGAACCATCCGAGCTCGTGCTGGCTGTCGAGCCAGCGCTGCAGGAGTTCCGTCTTGCCGACACCTGCGGGCCCTCGGAGGAGCACCGGAGCACCGCGGCGTTCTGGCTCGAGCGCCTCTGTGAGCCAAGCCAATTCCTCGCTGCGTCCCCGGAAGTCGAGCTGTGCCGGTCCATGGGCTGTCGACCGGAAGACGTGCTGAGCGACGGCCGCGAGGTCAATGCCACGGGGCGCCGGGCGAGGCAGCTCCTCAAGGCGCGCGTCGATCGTCTTCGTGTCGCCGAGGAGAAGGGGGGTGCCGACCGCGAGGGCGCAGAGGAGCTCGAGATCTCGCCGCGCCCCGGCGAAGGCGTCGCCGACGCATCGACCCGCCGCCAACGCCTGGTAAAAGGAGCTGAAGAAGCGGGTGCCCGCCCCCGGATCGGCCTTCCCTTCCATCGCGACGACGCACCCTCCGCTGGCAGCAACGAGGGCATCGCCGATCGGCCGCGAGCTACAGGCCTCGAGGACGACTAGCGCTGGTCGTCGGGTCTTGAGCTTGGCCAGGAGCGCGTCCAAGTCGGCAGCCGTGACAGGCTTTCGCTCGCCGCAGCGATCCTCAAACGAGAGCGCAGGCCCGGCTGGGGTGTCGGTCCCGTGGCAGACGATGTGGAGCACATCTGGCAGGTTGCGCCGAAGGAGCGGCCCTAGGTGCTCGGCGGCGGTCGCTGCTTGGAACTCGAGAGAGGCGACGCCCTGCTGGGTCGCCGGCAAGAGGCGCTGGCGGAGGGTTTGCTCTCGGCGGTCAAAGCGAAAAAGCGGTGCCCCTTTCGGCACCGAGCTGACCATCAGGATTTTGAGCGTGTACAAAGGTCTTCCTTGGACTTCCTCCGCCTTCGCGGATGTGCAAAAATGAGCGTCCCGATCGCTCTAGTCAAGGCGCGCACGGCTTGTGTCGAGGAGTTCTCACCGATTCGCACCCTTTCCGGCTCATGCGGGAACCAAAGAGCCGACGACCTTTTGTTCCCGGGATGAACACCGGGATCCGCGGAGGGCGCCCAGGACGACATGACAAGACACACAGAGTCTGAGCTTTGGGACAGCGACGTCGACGACGCGAGCGAACCTCGTCTGCGCACCTGCGAGGTCAGCGGCGGCGCCGAGCAAGATGAGTGCGACGAGACGTGCGAGGAGGGGCCGACGGGCAACCTCGCCGACGAAGCCCTAGAGCGGAGCCTCCGCCGCACCCGCAGGCACCTCGAAGAGCGTCACCGTCGGACGTCCGCCCGTGATCTTGAGAGGGTGCGCGCCGGTCTCGGCCTCGACGACGAACCCACCGACCCCGGCCTCGACGACGCGCCCGCTGGCCTCGGCCTCGACGACGCGCCCGCTGACCCGAGCGCAGATGACTCGGCGAGCGCCGCTGGCGGAGGCGGAGGCGGAGGCGGGGATGAGGCGGGAGAAGAAGAGCCCCGCCACGTCCGCAACCTGGAGCGAGAGCTCCACCTCGCCGAGACCAAGAGAAAGATGGGGATCGACGCACCTCCTGTATGCGTCGACAACTATGTGCTGGAGCGCCGACTCGGCGGCGGCGGTATGGGTGTGGTCTGGAGGGCCAAGGATCCGCGGATCGAGCAGACCGTCGCTCTCAAGATCCTTCGGCGTACACCTGCGCGCGGGCAAACGGTGGGACTCCTCGCGCTGGCCGACAACGAGGGCACGGCGATGGCGCAGGTGCGGCACGAGAACGTCGCCATCGTCCACACCGTCGGCGATGCCGACGGCCAGCCCTTCATCGTCATGGAGTATCTCGCCGGGCAAACGCTGACGAAGTGGGTCGGCGAGGGTGAACCCAGCGAGCCGGCTCTTCTCGAGGCCTACGCTCAAATCGCCCGAGGTCTCCAAGCTGTCCACGACGCGGAGATTGTTCATGGGGACTTCAAGCCAGACAACGTGATCATCAACGACGGGGGCGTGCCCAAAGTGGTCGACTTCGGCCTCGCAGTGAAGGCCGGGTCAGGGGTTCTCGGCGGCACCCCCGAGTACATGGCCCTCGAGCAGCTCGACCTCGAGGCACCCAAGACGACGTACAAGTCCGATCAGTACGCGCTCTGCGTCGCCCTCTTCGAGGATCTCGTCGGCTCTCATCCCTATGTCGGCCAGTCCTACGATCAATTCGCCCAGACGATCCGTGACTCCCAGCCGAACATCAGCCCCGGCGATATCCGCAAGGCCTTCGTCACGAAGATCTCGAGCAACCTCCGAGAGAGGCAGCTCCACCGCCCCGAGAGGCTACGTAGGCTCCCAAAATGGTTGCAGCGCGCCCTCAAGCGCGGCCTCGATCCGGATCCAACACGCCGCTTCGACTCCATGGAGGAGCTCGCGTTGGTCCTCGAACGGCCGAAGCGGCGCGCCCGCCTTCGTCGCACGCTCAAGATCGTGGGTGGTGCTGCGCTCCTTGGCGCCGCTGCCGTGGGCTCTGTCGCCTATGCGATGCAAGATGATGGCCCCTGCGCGGCTCCCGGGGCCGCGTTCACCGAGATCTGGAACGAGAGCGTTGTCGCGTCGCTCCCTGCGGCGGTTCAAGGTCCTGCGAAAAAGCTCCTCACTCCCTACATGGGCAGGTGGACCGATGCGCGTACGAAGGTTTGCGAGACGCGGGGCGAGGTCTCCGGCGCGGCTCATGACGCGCGTACGACCTGCCTCAAGCGTCGTCTTGGCTCGGCCGAGCTTGCGATCGACTCGCTCCAACGCGGGGCCGCAGATGTCCCTAGGGTTCACGAACTCCTCAAGCAGGCACCTCCTTCGAGCTGCCTGCTTCACGAGGAGGCGATCGTCGTACCGCCTCTTGGCAAGGCCAACGAGGTCAAGCAAGCCTACAGCGACCTTGAGACCGAAGTTCTCGCGGCGGAGCTGGCCGAGAACTACGAGGCGGCGCAGACAAGCGCGGATCGGCTGGTCTCCGAGGCCATCGTTCTCGACTACGATCCGCTGATCGCGGCGAGCCTCTATCACCGCGGGCGGGTGTTGCTGGCCCGAAGCGTCAATCAAGCGCTGGACGCTCGGGAGACAGATGCGCTCCGCGCCAGCGGTGAGCACGATCTTATCGAGTCAATGAAGTTTGCGGCCGCGAGCGACAGCGCGCTCTCGTTCGACGTAGCCGTCTTCCACATGCGCTACTACGGCGTCGTTGGACGCCTGTTCTCGGACGAGGACGAGAAGCTCTTCGAGGTTCGGTTTCCGACCGATCACCTTGATGCAGTCGCTCTGGCGACCGTCAAGGATGCCCGCGCCATCCACAACTTTCACGAGGCGCTCAAGCTGGACGGGGATGAGAAGCTAGCGGCGTTCGACGATGTGATCTCTCTCTACGAACAGGCGCTTGCCGTCTATCGCGGTGGCGGTGATCGTTTTGCCGAGGCCAAAGTGCTCGAAAACCTGGGGAACACCCTCTACCACGCAGGGCGCCCGGCAAAGGCTCTCGACAGGCTTCAAAAGGCGGAGGAGATCTGGATCGACATCGACGGTCCGTGGTCCACTTATCTCGGATCGATCTACGCGGCGGAAATTCAAGTCCGAGACTCTATCGCCCCAGAGGATGCCCGGCGCCGGTGCGATGAGGCGCTGCTGTGGATCCAGAAACAACCTAGTTCGCTCAATCGCGCGAAGGTCGACCTCGCGTGTGTAGTCCCATACTGGGAGGACTCGGCCCGCGTCTCGGAGCACCTTCTTCGTGCTGTGGCTTGTCCCCTTCCGCCGAACGAGAAGCTGTCTGCCCTCGTCATGGCGGCCGGCCTCCTGCTGCAACCCGAGCAGCCCAGCGAGTCGGAGCTAGCCGAAGCCGAGGAGGTTCTGCAGCAGACAGACGACCTCGAGGACGCCATGAACCCCGACCACGCTCTCCTCATCAATGCCTACCGCGGACGTCTGCATCTCCGCCGAGGAGAATTTTCGAAGGCGGCGGATCGATCCGCCGCTGCCCGGGAACAACTAGAGGAGCAGGGCCCGCCGACCAACCACGAAGCAGCCCAGATCCTCCTCGACCTCGCCGAAGCGCACCGCGGCATGAACGACCCACAGGACCCCGAGCTCCTCGAGGAGGCCGACTCCTACATCAAGAAGATCGACGACGACGACCCCGAGGACTCCGACCTTCCCGCGCTCCGGCAGCGCCTCGCCGACCTACAGCGCCCCACACCTGAGTCCAACCCCGCAACCCCGCAAATCAACCATGGACGGTAGAAAAAGCATGATCACCCGCACCTTTCACCTGCAGCCCTCGCTCAAGAAGCACGACCTCACGATCCAGGGCAAGTCTGACCGGGAAAACGTCCCGCCCCAGTACCGCGAGAGCGACATTCATTGGAGCGAGACCCCGCACCTCGTCTGGGCCAGCAGTCACGAGGCGGTCCGCTTCGTCCTCCACGGATTCGACGACTACAGGGTGCACGCCTACTCGGTCGACGGGCTCGGCAACGAGGTTCAGTGGAAGCAGGTCGACGCTGGTTGCGTGTCGCCGCTCCTGGTGACACCGATCAAGGACGCTGGCGAGCACGCGATCGAGGTGGTGATCATCGTCTCGGCGATCGGCCCCATCCCGAGCGCGAGCGATCAGCTCGGCCTCGCGCCGCCCGTTCACGCCGCCAAGTGCCCGGTGAAGGTCGTCTTCACCCCGCGCCTCGGCTGACCGACAGCAGAGCCAAGACCAACACCAAGGACGACGCGCATGACCACCCGCTCCTCGCTAGCAGAAAAGACCGACGCTGAGCTCCTCGAAGCCTGGGCTGCGGACGACAGGACGGCAGGAGGTGTGCTCCTCGACCGTCACTTCGACCCGCTCCACCGCTTCTTCATCAACAAGGTCCACGAGGACGCGGTCTCCGACCTCGCGCAGGACACCCTCTTGGTGTGTGTGAAGTCCCGCGGCAACTTCCGCAGCGAGTCGAAGTTCCGCACTTTTCTTCTTGGGATCGCCCGCCATCAGCTCCTCCACCACTACCGCCGACGAAAGCGCAAGGAGGGGCGGCTCGACCCTATTGATCCCCAGGAGGAGAGCGCGAACTCGGTGCTCGAGCCGCAGCGGATGTCGAGCCTGCTCGTCCGCCGCCGCGAGCAGGCGCTCATGCTCGCCGCCCTCCGCACGATCCCCATCGACTACCAGGTGGTGCTCGAGCTCTTCTTCTGGGAGGACCTCACGGGCCACGAGTGCGCGACGATCCTCGAGATCGGTCTTGGCGCGGTCAAGGGTCGGCTGAGCCGAGCAAAGCTCGCCCTCCGCGAGGCGCTAGAGCAGGCCGAAGCCCCGCCCGCGGACAAGGCGAGCGTCACCGAGTCCATGGGCGAGTGGATCATGGGGATCCACGACTTCATCCTCGCCGGCTCCCCCAAGGGCGCCGCGAAGCTCCGCGAGTGGGACGCCTGCGACGACGCCGAGCCCGCGGCGGCCCAGGCGTAGCACGACTGCGTTGTACCTTCTCCCATACGACCTCAGCAGAGGTCTCGCGGCGAGGTATGGCAGAGACGAAGAGGTGCGCGGTCCTCGCTCATGTCGAGCTCGGTCCACCGGCGAACAAGCGACTAGCGGAGGGCTGCGCGTAGCAACGCGCGCCCAGTGATACCCTGCGAGCCGTGCCCGAGGTGCCCGAGGTGCCGGAACAGGAGCTCGCCAAGCTCCTGCGATCCCTCTTCGATGATCGTGGGATCCTCGAGCTTGCTGAGGAAGTCCTTGGCGAGGCGGCGGCCGCCGAATTGCGCGAGCACTACGCGGAGCGAGAGATCGCTACTGCCGCTGCACGATGGGCCACCGAACACGGGCGGGTAAGGGCACTCCTTGCAGGCGTCGACCGTGCGCGGCCCCATGCGTACCACGCGACGTTCCGACACCGGTGTTTGTACTTCCGGGGCTGGGAGACGAGCCCGAGCGTGTTTCTGGTGTTCGACGACGTCGAGGAGGCAGCGCTCGTCACTGAGCGCCTCGAGCGCGCAGGACTCACGGTGGGACTGGCCTCTAACGAGCTCCTTCACAGCGAAGACATGTCGCGCTACGCGACCGAAGCGGCGACCGGTATCCGCCGAAGCAAGTGCCTGCTCACACTCGTCAGCGAGTCAACGCAGGGCTTCCCAAATTGGTGGCTGTGGCCCGAGCTGCGAGCTGCCCGGGAGCGCGGCCAGGCGACGCTCATCGGGGTCATCGGCCGCGTCGCCGACGAGGACCTCCCGCGTGACGCCGCCGACGTGGTCCTTGACCTCCGGGCGCTGTCGAAGCGGCCCAGGAGGGGCTACACATCAGAGCAGGACGCGGCCCTCGACACCCTGACCGAGGCTGTGCAGCGGGCGACGAGCGAGCGAGCCCCACCCCGCGAACGCCTCGCTCGACCGTCGTCAAGAGCCGCTCCGCCGGGGCCTCAGGACCCGTGGTGGCGGCGCCCGGCGTCGCCGCGGGTCATCCGCGGGCTCGGGCTCGTCCTGGTCCTCGCCGGGCTCGGGCTGCCTTGGGCCGTATGGGGGGCGGGGTGGCTGGATGCGCCGACGCGGAGGCCGACGCCGCCTGAGCCTCAGCCCAAGCCGAAGCACGAGAAGATTGCAGAGGCGACGAACCTTCGCCCGGCGCTCATCCGCGTCCCGGCCGGCACCTTCACGATGGGCAGCCCCGACGGCGAGGGCGATGACGACGAGCACCCTGCGCATCAGGTCACGTTGCCCTCCTTCCTGGTCTGCGACACCGAGGTGACCCAGGCGCAGTACCGGGCGGTGGTGGACGCGTCGCCGAGCGACTGCGGCGAGGGTGGCAAAGGGTGCGGCGACGACTACCCGGTGAACAGTGTCTCGTGGAACGACGCTTGCGCCTATATGAACGGACTCACCGTGAAGGAGAACGCGCGTCGCGGCGGCGATGAGCCCGCGCTCACCCCTTGCTACGTCGAGGAGGGCGACTCATGGACGTGGCCCGACAAGGCGTGCACCGGCTATCGCCTGCCGACCGAGGAAGAGTGGGAGTACGCCGCCCGGGCGGGGACGCAGGGCGCGTACTCGTTCAAGGACGGTGAGGCAGAGCCAGCGAACTACGCGTGGTTTGGCCTCGACTACAGCGAGCGCGCTCGGCCTGTCAGGAAGAAGGCTCTGAACCCATGGGAGCTCGCCGACGTCCATGGGAACGTCTGGGAGTGGTGTTGGGATTGGTTCGACGCGGAGTGGTACGCGACGAAGAAGTCGCAACGAGAGGTGTCCTTCGGGCCAGATAACGGTTCGGTTCGGGTGTTGCGGGGCGGCGGCTTCTACAGCACGGCCAGGAACCTGCGCTCAGCGCACCGGGTCAGGGACTCGCCCTCGGTCCGGCGCAGGCTCCGCGGCTTTCGTTGTGTACGTTCGTGGCCCTCCAGCGTTGATCCTTGATCTTCGCCCTTTGTGCAGGCTGTGGACGCATCGTCTCGCTCGGCGACAAGAGCCCGTGCAAGCGAGCCCCAGGCGGCGTTAGCCGCCTCGCGAAAAATTCTGACAAGTGTCGACAAAGAGGCACACTTGTCGACAAACAATGTCCAGTTGTTAACGAGTGCCAAGGCTGTTGTCGACAAACCTAGCGTCGCTCAACCGAAGCGGACCATCCCCGCGTAGGCCTTGAGCGTCCGCTCCAGCGCATCGGGGCCGCGCTCGGCCGCCGCTCGCACTCGCCGGCGCAGCCGCGTCCGCATCTTCTTCCCCGGCGAGAGCCCGCCTCGGCTGACCCGGTACCCCAAGAACGTGCTCGGCTCCGCCGCCTCATGGGGCGCCTCATGCGGGTGGATCGCCAACCCCCGCTCGCGCCGGAGCCAGGCGTCGATCGCCGCGCCGGCCTCGACGAGCTCCGCGGCGTCGTCGCTGAAGAGGGTCAGGTCGTCCATGTAGCGGAGGTAGGCGCCGATCTTGAGGGTACGGGTGACGAAGTGGTCGACCCCGTCGAGGTAGACGTTGGCCGCCCACTGGCTGAGGCTCGATCCGATCGGCAGCCCGCGCCCGAGCGGCACCGGCGGCGCACCGGTCGCGGACCCCAGCTCTCGCGCGAGGCGCGTCTGGTAGACGACCCCCCCGTGGACGATCAGGCGGCGCAGCAGCGCCCGCGTATCGTCGTCGCTCGGACGCAGGCGACGGCCGAGGAGCGCGAGGAGGCGCTCGTGGTCGATCGACGGGAAGTAGCGGACGACGTCGAGGCGGAGCCGCCAGCTTCGGCGCCGGGTCCACTGGAGGTACGCCAACACCGCCCGCTGCGTCCCGCGCTCGGGCAAGCAAGCGTGGCTGTGATCGATGAACGAGCGGACAAAGGCGGGCCCGAGCTCGTCGACGATCGCCTGGTGGAGGAGGCGGTCGCGGAGGCAGGGCGCGGAGATCAGGCGGAGCTTTGGATCACGGACGACCTGCTGGCGGTAGCGGCCGGGTCGGTAGTTGCCGGCGACGAGCGCCCGGTGGAGGGCGAAGACGTGGCGATCGGCGTCGAGGTCAAAGAGCGCGACTGGCCCGCGCCGTCGTTTGCCCTTGCGATGCGCGAGCCAGGCTCGCCACAGCGCCGCTGGCGCGGCGATCCTCGCAAATGTACCTGCGGGGAGCGAGCGCACCGTCACACCTCGCGAACGCGGCGATAGGTCGCCCGCCCGGGCGGTCGGCGGAGCCTACTGGGACGGGCGGGCGCGGGTTCGGGGTCTTCTCTTCCGAGGAGCCCCCCGGCGAGCCCTGCACGGCAGCGGCGCTGGCGTGTTGGAGGGCCACGAACGTACACAACGAAAGCCGTTGTTCCTGTTCCGGTTCGAGGGCGTGTTCCTGTTCCGGTTCGCTGAGCGCAGGTTCCTGGCCGTGTTGTTGAAGCCGCCGCCCCGCAACACCCGATCCTCGCGGTCGTCGATCGGGCCTTCGGGCTCGCCGCCGCGCTCATACCACCTCGAGGCGGCGGAGCCAACCGCCGATCTGGCGGCCGATCGCGTCGCAGAGGCCGAGGGCGTAGAGCAGGCGCTCCTCTTCGATCGCCCCGGCGGTCGCCGCCAGACGCAGGCGACCGCGCAGACGGACGAGCTCGTCGTCGGCGTCGGCGAGGCGGGCCTCGAGGTCACGCCCGCTCAGGGCGAGAGCGAGCTGATCGCAGAGTTCGAGCGCGAGGCGGCACAGCGAGCGCGGGAGCTCCTCGTCTCGCTCGCCAAACGCCGCGAGGATCCACTCGGCGAGGCGTAGGGCGTCGCGGTAGACCGGCGCCGCTCGGCGCCGCTCGGTGCTGCCATCGTCAGCGAGGGCCCGGCTCATGCCTGGGTTCTCCGCTCGCTTCGCCGGATCAGGCCGACGAGCGCGGGCATCAGATCCTGCTCGACCACGCCGAGGAGCCCCTGCTCCGCATCTCCTGACCCGAGGGCCAGCTCGACCGCCGCGAGGCTCGCGGCCTCGCGGCCTCGCGGGCGTCGCGGTAGGCCGCGGCCTTGTCGGCGTGGATGAAGCGGTGGCAGCCGCGGCCGAGCTGCTCGAGCGCGAGGCGGAGAGCGCGGCTCGCCGGGTGCTCGGCGCCGAGGCGCTCGCAGGCCGATGCGTAGAGCGGACGGCCGATCTTGAAGGCCCGCAGATCGCAGATCGAGAAGCGTCGGCGCAGGTGCGGCGTCGCGGCGAGGGCGTCGTCGACGGCGGCATCGAGGGCGCCCTCGCGGCGGCTCGCGGCGGCGACCTGCCCTGCGCTCCGGGGCAGGTCTGCGTCGGCGATCAGCCAGCGCTTTCCGCTCTTGCGAGCCGGCAGGCGGCCCTGCTGGATCATGTAGCGGACCTGGCGGGCGGTCTTGCCGAGGAGCGCGGCGGCCTGATCGAGGGTGAGGTCCATGGGCGGTTTCGAGCATTGTCGACACTATGGGCGGCGATTGTCAAGAAGTGTCGCAGTTGTCGACAAACACGACATGTGTCGTTTGTTTGTCGCCAATTTTCGGGCGTCGCTTACGCGACGCAGCTTCTCTATCGCGCGCATGCACAACCTCGATGTGCCCACGCTGCGGCCACAGCCTGCACAAATTGACGAAGATCAACGATCAACGCTGGAGGGCCACGAACGTACACAACGAAAGCCGTTGCCCCTGTAACTGTACGAGGGCGAGTTCCTGCGCCGGTACGCCGAGCGCAGGAACCAGGCCGTGAGGACGAAGCCGCCGCCCCGCAACACCCGATCCGCACCATCTTCTGGCCCGAAGGACAGTCCTCGTCGCGACTTCTTCGTCGCGTACCACTCTGCGTCGAACCAGTCCCAACACCACTCCCAGACGTTCCCGTGCATGTCGAAGAGCCCCCAGAGGTTGGGCCGTTTCCTCTTTACCGGTCGAGCCTCGCTCTGGCCAAACCACGCGTAGTCACCGAGCGCATCGACGTCGTCGCCGAAGCAATAGGCTCCCGCGCTCCCCGCCCGGCAGGCGTACTCCCACTCCTCCTCGGTCGGCAGACGATAGCCCTCGGCGCTGTGGTCCCAGCGCCACTGGCCATCCTCTCGGTAGCATGGACGCAGGCCTTCGCGCCGCGACAGGGCGTTGCAGAAGCGGGCGGCATCCTTCCAGGAGACGTTGTTGACCGGGACGTCCGGTCCCTTCTCCCTGCTCGGGTTGTCGTCGGTGACCGCTTCGTACTGCGCTTGGGTCACAGGGGCCTCAGCGATGAGGAACCGCGCGACCTGGACACGGTGGCGCGGACGCTCTACGACGTCGCCGTCGCCGTCGCTGTCGCGGCTGCCCATCGTGAATTGGCCGCCGCTGAGCTCTACGAAGCTCATCGGCGCACCGGTGTCAACCATGGCTGCGTGGCGGACCCCGAGTGTGCGACCGGTCGGCGGGTCGTCGACGCCACCGAGTGGCTGAGCAGGTGGCGGCGCCGTTCGCTGTGGCGGCGCCGTTGTTTGTGGCGGCGCCGTTTTTTGTGGCGGCGCCGTTCGCCGTCGGGGAGCTTTGTGCTTCAGGCGGAGGAACCGAAACCCAAGCCCCCCGAGCCCGCCCACTTCGAGCAATCCGCCGACGAAGAGCCACGCCATCGTGTCGTCGATGATCCCACGTAGGACCAAGCCGTTGCCGAGCGCCGCGACGACGCCAAGCGCGAGAGCGCCGCTGGACGCTCGCCAGCCGTCGCGATCGAGGAGCGCCTCGGTCAGCGCGAGCGGACGACTGCGCAGGGCCTCGATCAGCGCAGGGACCCCGGCGAGGCCGCGCGGAGCCTCGTCGACCATCGCGACCCGGGCCGCGTGTCGCTCCAGGAGCTTGCGCGCGAAGCTCTCGGCGGCTGTCCCCTTAAACTCCTCGAAGCGCCGCAGAGCCACTTCCGCAGCGACGGGATCGCGGGCCACGAGGAGGAGCTCGTGCTCGTAGATCTTCGCCCGGTTGTGCAGGCGGTCGAGCCGGGCCTTCGGCCGCGCGCTGCGGAGCTGCTGGAGGAGGATCCGATGACAGGCGTCCTCGAGCGAGTGTTCGACGTCCGACTCCCACAGTTCCGCCAGATATCGGCGGAGCTGCTCTTCCCCGAGATCGACCCCGTAGCCGCTTCCAGTGGCGATCGCGCGACTGTAGCCGCGCGCGCGCAAGTCGGCGCGGAGCCACTCAAGGAGGCGCTCGATCACCCGATGATCGTCGAGCTTGCCCCCGAAGTAGCTGCCCGCGAAGGCGCGGCGGAAGACCTCGAGCTGCGGCCATGACGGATCTGGGACGCAGGCGAGGCAATAGGCCCAGCAGCGGAGCTCCGGCTCGATCGAGGTCAGCGGCGGGAGTGGCTCGTCATCGATACTGAGAGTGATCCGACCGTCGCTCCCGAGGAAGCGAGCCATCGCCTCGAGGCCGCGAGCGGTGAAGGGAAGCCGACGCAGGTCGGTCCCGTCGATCGCCTCACGGAATCGGCGCTCGAGCTCGTCGAGCTCATGATTCGCGCGCGGGTCGAGGTCGATCAGGGCGCGGATCGGCCACGCGCGGAGGCGTCGAAGCCACCCCTGCGCGCCGGCTTTGGAGGCCAAGCGAGTCGAGCGGGCGAAGATCACGAGCGGTCGACCCTCGGCGCGGCGGCTGAGCGTGTCGAGCTTGAGCGGCGCGCGCCCGACCGGATCCCGGAGGTTGGTCAGCTGATCGTGGAAGTCGTAGCGGTCAAACGAGAGGCCGGCCTCTCGCCAGCGGTCGAGGATCGACTCCACCGGGGCGAGCATCGGGTGATCGCCGCCCTCAATCCCGACGAGGACGAGGAGGGCGCGCGGCGTGAGCCCCGGCTCCATCCGCGGGACCACGCGTCCGCCCTCCCGGATCGTCGCCTCGATCGTCGCGGGCACGTCAAGGTTCGCGCCGAGACCAGGCGCGCGCCGCCTCGCGAGCACGTCGGCGGCGGCGTCGACGACCCACGCGGCGAAGGGGAGCTGCCGCGGTACGTGGTAGCGGACCCGTGCGCCCTCGCTCGCCTCGAGGAGTCGCTTGCGCTCGATGGTCGCGCGGAGACGACGGAGCGCCGACGCGAAGAGGAGTCGGATGCCAAGGGCGACAAGACCGAAGGAGAGGACCAGCGCGACGACGAAGAGAACCCACGGCGCGACGCTGGGTTCGGGTTCGGGTTCGGGTTCGGGCTCGGGCTCGGGCTCGGGCTCGGGCTCCGGCCCTGCGCCGGTCGACCCTGCGAGGTCCTCAGTCGTGCTCGACCCCCCCGTGTCCGCGGCCGTGCTAGCGGTCGTCGGCTGGTTGGTCGCGGTGGTCGAGCCCGCTGTCGTCTCTGCGTCGCCACCTGTCGTGCTCTGGACCGACGTCGCAGCGGTGGTAGCGCTCCCCTCATCGACGCTTGAGGGCTCGAAGAAGAGGGTGAGCCCGACAAGCCCGGCGATCGCGACGACCGCGAGCAGTCCTGTGAGGAGGAGAGGCCGGCGCCTCCTGAGCTCAGGGGGCCTCCCCTCCGAGCGCATGATCCGCTGTACGGGGTTGACGTCCCCTGCAAGCTCGGCGAAGTAGTCGAGCGCCCGACCGTTGATGATCCGCCACTTGTCGGCATCACGCGCGCACAGCGAGGCGATCGCCGCGGCGAGCTCTGCCGGCGTGCGGTGCGAGCCGGCGCGGAGGAGCTCCTCGATCGCCAGGGACAGGCCCGGGTCGAGCCTGCAGAGGCGATCACGCTCCAGCTCCCGGAGGAGCGCGAAGATGCTGCGCTTCGGCGCGACCATCGAGCCGCTCTAGGGGGCCGGCTCCGCGAACTCGAGCGACTCTTCGAGCCGCTTCGCGTCCTCTTCGAGCTTGACGAGGCAGTGGATCCCCGGGAGTTCACCCCACGGCATCGTCGGCGACCGCGTCAGCTCGAGCGACACGTCGTCGATACAGGAGGCGAACCCCTTGAGCTCGGCACGGATCGTCCGCGGGTCGTAGACGGTGCCGAGGACCTCCATCCAGTTCAGGAGCTCCGCCGTCGACGGCGGCTTGGTGAGGCTCACCGCGGTCCGGAATGCGCGGAAGATCTTGACCGCAGGTTCGAGCAGATTGGCGGCGATGAGCGGCTCGGAGGTCAGCCCCTCCGGACCCCGACGTCGATTGCGTTCACGGACGATCGTCAGGAGCTGCTCCTTGTCCGGGTAGTCGATATGGAAGAACACGCAGCGGCGGAGGAAGGGCTCAGGGAGCTGTCGCTCGGCGTTGCTCGTGATCACCACAAAGGGCATCGGAGCGTTGTCTTCCCGACGCATCACCCGCGCGAGCGGACGGCCGAAGACCTCGCGACCTTGGCCCAGCCGCTTCTCGATGTCCTCATCAATCTCGGGGATCGCGAACTCGCCGCGTTCACGATCGAGCTCACGGAGAAGGTCGTTCGGGAGGTCCCGCGGCGCCTTGTCGATCTCATCGATCAACACGACCGTCTGCTCCGGCGAGAGCAGTCCGCGGCCGAGGCCGTTGAGGTGGACGTACTCCCGAGGATCGGCGGCGCGCTTGCGATCGTCCCCGGTGCCGTGTTGGGCGTCGCCAAAGCGGCGGAGCGCGTCGAAGTGATAGAGAAGATCGCGGGCGCGTGTATCGCTGCGGACGTGGCAGGCGAAGAGGTCGACCTCCCTCTCTGGGTGGGCCTTTGAAAGGGCGTTCCTCACCACGTAGGCGAAGTCCGTCTTGCCCGAGCCTGGTTCGCCGGTCAGCAGCAGGGGGGCCTTGAGCACGAAGGCGGCGTTCGCCGCCGCGATCAGGCCAGGAGGCGGGTGATAGGGCCCCTGTCGACCCTGGAGGTTGGTCGGGTCGGGGAAAGGGGACTTGAAGTCGTCGTGGTATTTGAGGCCGCTCATGAGAATGCGATGCACCGCCTAAACACCGCCACGGTCGGGCGGTACCTGCGGCAACATGTGATGTTTGGCGAGCTCCTCCGTCAGGGCCTCGCCGAGATCCGAGATCGTGCGCGTCGCAGGGTCGGCGCTGACGGCCTTGTACGCCTCCTCGCAGAGGTCGAGGAGGCGAGGGTTGTAGCGGGTGAGGTAGTGCTTCATGTACGCGCGCAGCGTGCCTTCGACTTCGGTCCAAAGCGGGTACGTGAGCTCATCGAGCACCTCGAAGCAAGGGGACTGAAAGAGGGGATCGAGCGTGACCCACAGAGGATCATATCGACGCTCGGCATACTCGATCGGGACGACGACGCGCAGCGGTCGTCCTCGCGGCTGTTCTAAAACCTGCGGGAGAGAGTCGATGAAGTCGACAAAGCCGTTGGTCTCCGTGACGTCGAGCGGCGCGACTCCCTCGCGAGGGCTCGTGATGAGCCCGCCCCCACCCTGTCCTGCGAAGACGAGGAGCGCCGCGTTTTGCCGGCACAGTTCAGCGAGCGCCTGCGCAAGGCTGCGAAAGGAATTCCCGAGCGTATCGCCGATCCGTTGGCGCACGCGGGCCTCCCACTCGTCCGCGCTCGACGGACGAACTCCCCCCTGCTCAAGATCGATGACGATGAGCTCGTGAGGGACAAGGCCGGCGCCGTCGTCGACGTCGTCGAAGAAGCGACGGATCCGCTCGAGGAAGAGGTGAAGATCCTGGTTGTGCTGGCCGTGAACGACAAAGATGTGATCGCCGCGGCGTTGACGGCATTTTTCCTTGAAGGAGAGCCATTGCGTAGTGCGGTCGAGCACGAGTCCGAAGTGAGAGGCTTGCCGTGATGAGCGTGGTGCTAGCGGCGTCGGAGCTAGCCGCGGCTGTCGACCTCGCCGCCTGCGTTCTCGGGGAGATAGCTTCTGACGCTCTTGAAGAGCGATGATCTCTGCGGGGAGATCAATGCCGGGCGCGAGCTCAGGCTCTTCATCGTCGAGCTGGGCGTGGAGTTGGTCAAAGACCGCGATGTTCATCGCTCCTCGCTCGCGGATGAGCGCGAGCGCGTCCCCCCCCGTAGAGGCAGAGATCGAGCGATCACCGATGACGTGCTGGACGATGGGCGTGATCTGCTCCGCGTCGAAGAGCTGATCGATGAAGAGCGCGAGTTGCTCATCAGGGCGAACTCCAAGGCGGTGGAGGATGTGAGCCGCAATCGTCGCGGGCGATTCACTCGAGCTATCAACGTCCATGGCTCCCGCTGTGTCGGGGAGATCCGGCAGCGTCGCGGTCGTCGAGTCTAGCCGGACGAGCATCACACGGTCGTCTTCGCCCCGAAATGTGAGGTCAGAGATCATGTCCCGCTCGAGTCCGCACCAATTTTTCCCTCCGTACTCGTCACAGAGGAAGACCACGACCAGCTCAGAGTCGTCGCGGTAGAGCGAGGGGAGCGTTCGTCCAAGCCGCCGCTTGGCGAATTCGGCCTTGTGAAAACGGTCGTAGAGAACCCGGGTCTCCGAGAGGTAGAGCGCCAGCGACCGCGCGACGCCCTCAACGAAGGACCGACGCTGGCCCGGAAAAGAGAGCGCTACACGAAATCGGTGCTCTGGTGTCGCGGTAGCCATGAGCCCAGCAAGGGGAAGAGAATCCTAGCGAAGGCGCTCGAATATCGACAGCGCGCTCAAGGCGCGTTTGTGTCTTGCTTCCTCTGAAGTCCAAGCCCGGCGACACACACATGTTGAGCGGCACTCCGTGTGCGGTCGAAGATGACGTCAGAGTGAAGCGGCGCCGGATTTGCTACGAACGACGCAGCAGGGGGCGGAGCACCTCGAATATCGCCTCGACAGCCTTCGCAGGCGACGCCCAGAGACGACCCTCCGACGAGACCCCGGGCTTGCCATCGGCCGCTCCCATGGCGGCATCCCTCGTCGCCGAATCCAGGAGGAGCGAGGCCGCCGCACCCCCGCCTACGCCCACCGCGATCCGCGGCAGCTCCGGCTGTGCGCGCCCTGTGGCGTGGAACTCCTCGACAATGCCGCTGAGGCCTCCGACGAAGACAGCTCCGAGGAGCCCGGGGACCGCAAGCATTAGGTCGCGCATCCCGGCTAGGTCGAGATCTAGCGGTGTGCGCACGGGGATGACCCCGTCGACGGCCGCGAGCACGCTCGCCGCGCTGTTCAGCTGTGACCAATACTCCTCGCTCTGGAAGAGCGCGAAGGACTTGTTGCCAGGGTTCTTGCGGGCGTGGGTAAGGATCTGCGGGGTGAGGGCCGTCGTGATGTCGGGTTGTCCTCCAAACAGGACACCCATACCCTCCGTGCAGGCGCGGGCGGCGAAGAGCGCGATGAACTCGAGGAGCGCCTCGGGCTGCGCCGTGTCCAAGAATTCACGCTCCTCGCTCCGACGCTCGTAGTCATCTGGGGACTTCGGTACGCCCGCAGATAGGAAGATCCAGCGGCGCTCTGCGAACTCGGCTAGCGCCTCGACGTCGCCCTTCTTCCGCATCTCGCTCCAGAATTTGCGGCCGAGCCCAGCGGGGTCGCCGAGGCCTCGGATCAAGCGCGGCGCCTCGGTGTCTCCATCGGCTCTGTCATCGCGCTCCGCTGCGGCTCCGAGTTCGAGCACGATACGCCAACGTCCGGCCTCTTCGCGATCGCTCCCGAAGCGCCACCCGGAGCCGTCGCTCCAGCCCGTACGAGTCCAGCACTCGACCTGCCGCTGCGGCTCGCCATCGTCCTCTCGGATCACGCAGCGCCCGACGCCGTAGCCGTGCATCCGCGGGTGTCCGTCCTCTTCAGCGCCGAAGAGCGACCGACCCTCGAGAATGTGGCGGATCCCAGAGCTGCCCGGATCTGTCCTGTGAGCTCCGACGTGGGCGTGACCGTGGAGGTGGAGCGAGAAGCGCTGATGAACCCGGATCTCCTCGGCGAGGTTCTTGGCGCCCACAGCAGAGAGCCAGCTCGGCGGGTGGTGCGTCATCAAGACCGTGAAGTCGTGGGAGGTGAACCACGGGGCGGGCTGCTCGCCGACGAGCGCCTCGAGCTGGCGGAGGTCGAGATGGAGCTTTCCCTTGGCGTCATCGCCGAAGTGGAGGTAGCTCGAGTTCAAGCCGACGACGCCGAGCGAGATGCCGCGGCGACGGACGGTCGCGACCCGGTCGCCGCTGATGGTCCCGGACCTCCAGCGGGGCGGGAAGGGCAGGGGGTGGTCTCGAAGCCAACGCTCATAGCCGGCGAAGCACGCTTCCAGGCGCTCGCGCACCCCCTCTTGGGCGCCGGTCCACAGCGGCGGTGCCGACGACGTACGGCCAGCGAAGGCGTCATGAATCGCCCGCGCGTCAGCGGCGTTGGGCCGCGCGAGATCATGGTTGCCGGGCACAGGGATCAGCACGGGCGGGGCGGCGCCGACCTTCTCGTTGATCTCCGTGATCGCCGTCATCAGCCGCCCGAGCAGCGCCGACGCGTCGACGAACTCGCGATCGGCACCGCGGAAGGCGATGTCGCCGGTGAAGAACACGACGTCGAAGGACATCTCCTCGCGCTGCGACTCGGCAGCGAGGTCCTCGAGAAGAGCTGTCTCGATCGTCCCCAGGCGCCCGGCGCCCTTGGGCTGGCCGACGTGGAGATCCGTGAAGTGAAGCCAACCAAGGGTACGCGTCGTCATCGGGTCGGGGTCCTCGAGTTCTCGTTCGACGATATCCTCGGCATTGGCCGCTGTCACCTTTGCGTTCGCAGGGCTTGCAGCGGCGGGGAGCGTCGCCACCAGCCGCTGCCTCTCGTGATCGAACGGACCGCGCGGGCTCGTCGTTTTTGGGCCACCACCACCCTGACGGTGAGCGAGTCCAGATCGAGCAGACTATTGCGTCTCCGGACGCAGCTACTTTTCCACGCAGAGAATTCGAGCCTTGAGATAGCAGGCCAGCGCAACCTTCTCAGTCCACGTGCTGTCCACCGCCCCGAGCAGCCCCTGAAGCCCGCCGAAGTCCTTCGTGTCGTTGGTCCAGTCCACGCATCGCGGAGAGGTAGCCTCGCCAGTCGCGGTTGTCCCGGTCCAGGCTCGTTCGCTCCCGATCTTGGTGCCCATTTCATCGACGTTGATCCCGGCCTTGAGCGAGCCGTCGACGAGGTCGGACCACGTGTCGGCGACGACGGTCTTGCCGTCGAGGAGGAGGTAGCTCTCCTCGTGCGGGAGCATCCGGGTCGTGGGTGAGTTCTGACCGTCGCTCAGCCAGGCCAGGAAATTGCCTGCGTTCGCGAGGCCGGCCTCCATCGCCAGCGTGTTGCACTTGTCGTCAGCGCCAGTCAGCCCGCCGAGATCGCCGGGGTAGAGCTTGCTCGTCGCGCAGATGACCTTGCCGTCGAGCTTGCATAGCTCGTTGCAGGGCTCGCCGTCTTCACCGTTCTTTGCCTCGCCGAGGTCGCACTCCTCCTCGGGCTTTTGGAGCTTGCCGTCGCCGCAGTGGGGGCCTTTGGTGCAGCTCATCGGCGTACACCCGCCATAGAGCCCGGCTTGGTTGTTCTCGCCGTCGTCACACTCTTCGACGCCTTCCCAGGTGAGCCCGTCACCGCACTTGGCGACCGTGCAGGACTCGGTGCATGCGGCGGCGTCGTCGTTGGCCTCGCCATCGTCGCACTCTTCGTCGTTCGCTGGCTGGAGGAGACCGTCGTTGCAGAAGGCCTTGACGCACTCGCTGGTGCATAGCTCCGCGTCGTCGTTGTCGTCGCCCTCGTCACACTCCTCATCACCGTCGAGGTGTCCGTCTCCGCAGATGCCCCCGGCGGTCGTGGATGTGTCGGCCCGCGTCGAGGCCTCGGTCGTCGTCGGGTCGCCGGTCGATGTGGTCAGCGCCTCGGTCGTCGTCGTCGTTGAGGGGCCGGTCGAGGTCGAGCTCCCGGTCGAGGTCGAGGCCTGGGTCGATGAAGTGGAGGTGGCCGAAGTGGTCCCCGTCGCGCTGCTCTCTAGGGGTTCGTCGGAGTCTTGAAAGCAGCCGAGGAGCGCGCAGAGGTAGATGATGGAGGGCAGGGCGAAGTGGGGATGAGAGCGCTTCACTTGCGGGCCTCAAAACAATAGAGCTGGAGCGCTGATCCACAGTCGACGCCGAACTGGCCGACGTAGCTGGTCCAGCCGACATCCTTGAGGTCGGAGGCGCCGTTGCGGGCGGAGGCGTCGTCGCTGGACGTCCAGCCCTCGCAGTGACCGTCGGCGAAGGGTGTTCCGTCCTCCTGCGTCGCGGACCAGACTGGGACCTCGTCCTCGAGCGCTCCGCTCATCGTCCGGTTGATCGGGTGGAGGAGCTCGCCGTCGGTCAGGTCCTCCCAGCTCTCCGCGATCGCCTCTCCGGTCGAGAGGACGTAGCGGCCCGGCGAGTGATCGAATCGGGTCGACGGCGAGTCGACGCCGTCGCTCAACCAGGCGCGGAAGCGGGTCGGGTCAGGGTGGCCGAACTTTGCGGCCTGCTGCGAGCATTTCAGGTAGGCGCCCGAGAGGCCGCCGATCTCGTCCACGCCGAAGGCTGTGTCCGTGACGAAGACCAGCCGATCCTCGACACACTCAGCGTTGCAGCCGTCGTCATCGATCAGGTTGCCGTCGTCGCATTCTTCTACGCCCTCGTACCGGACGCCGTCGCCGCAGGAGGCCTTGACGCATATGTTGAGGCAGCCGTCGTTGCTGTCCTTGTTCCCGTCCTCACACTCCTCGACGCCCTCCCAGACGAAGCCGTCGCCGCAGCGGGCGTACTCGCAGGCGGAGGTGCACTTGTCCTCGTCGATCGCGTTGCCGT
>Ga0316189_10000215_pt1 | contig 56102 bp, 104 predicted proteins | sample LowCovwburrow_MG_FD_204930 | JGI IMG/M metagenome (GOLD analysis project Ga0316189, IMG submission 204930) | Coastal sediment microbial communities from Maine, United States - Lowes Cove worm burrow | ecosystem: Environmental > Aquatic > Marine > Coastal > Sediment | place: USA: Maine...
TTGTTAACGAGTTAAACGTTTTTTGCGAGTTAAAAGATAATTACTATATAAATATAGTCGAACAAGAAAAACGATATAGCAGCGACAAAAACGACTATAAAAATAAAATAGTTATTGAGGCTAAAGGTTACTCACAAAGCGACTGGCAAACATACGTTTTGCATTATAACGAAAACGAGCTTAAAACATCTCAAGAAAGAATGTATTTTAGTGACCTTGTAAAACAATTAGAAAGAAGTTTCACCCATCAAAACGATTATTTTGTTGAAAAATTCGAACGTACCACAATAGACGGTAAAGAATTCAATTCAGATCCCCATGATGTTACTACATTTTGTATCTTACATACTGAATTTCCTAATAAAGAAGCTGTTTTAAAAGAATATATTGAAATTTATGGCATTGATTATGATGAAGCTATAATTGATATTGAATAAAAAAACAACTTCAAACAATCAACCCGTTAATTAATTTTAGCGGGTTTATTTATGCTTTGTTGTCACTTACTGGCGATAAGGTAGTAGATGACCTTTATAAAAAAATAGTCTCTTAAAAGATCTAAAAAACGATTGATAAATAATAAATTTTTTTAACATATAATTAACATCTATTAAGATATAAATAACTAAATTTACTTAACTTTAAAAAACTAGAATATTATGCCACCTTTAAAAACTTATGTATTTGAATGTATATCAGATGCACAAACAGCAATTGTTATTTATGCTTATGAAGAAATAAGTGCAAAACGGAGAATGCAAAAACACGTTAAAGAACCGTCTAATTTTAGACTAAAAAACGAGTTATAAAAAACCCTAAACAATTGAAACATAAAGTAAATCTTTAAATGCAGATCACTAAAAAGAAACAATACCAAAAACTTAACCTACTTATCTATAAAAAACAAACTTTAAAAAACTAAAAAATTATGAAAACTAAAGGAATTTACGATATAGAAAAAATAGATAAAAAAGGCAATTTTATGGGTAAATTAAAATCTAATTTATCTTTTAATGAAGCTCAAAAAATAGTCTTTAACACTAAAGAAATAAAAAATGTAAACTGCTTAATTATAATAAAATATAAATTTATACATAATAAAGGACTTTACTTTTCAATAGTAGATAAAAGATATCTATAAAAATCTTAACCTACTTATTATAAAAAACAAACTTTAAAAAACTAGACTATTATGACATGTTACATTAAATATTTAGACTCAAAAAACAACTTTAAAGAGACGAAAAAAAAGAATTAAAAAAAATAGCAATTTCAGTAATTGTATTAATAATATTAACTGCTATAGGCATTTTAACAAGATAAAAAAACTATGAGAACATTAATAAGAGCAAACCAGATATTCCAGGACGTACAGAAATTAGATGATGAAATACAAACTCTAAAAGACGCTATAAATAACGTCATAAATAACGATCTAAAGGTAGAGTTAGAATATAAGGTCTTAAATCCTCGTAAAAAAACAAACGTCTTAAATGAGGACGGAGATTTAATCCTCGATAAAAAAAACGAATCAAAAATATCTTTTACAGGATGGATTGGTGATACAAGAATGTATAATTATGAAGATAAAAAAATGTCTGAAGAGGTAGAACGTTCTAACGATAAAGAATTAGACGCAAGTGAATTTGTGATAATGTTCGCAGCTCTATTGAGTTATAAAAAAAATCTTCGTAAAAAAATGATTGAGGAATTTAAAAAACTAGAAACTAAAATAAAACTATAAAAATGGATTATATTGACGATTACGGAATAGATAAATATTGTACTTGTGAAAAACACGGTTATGACTCACACACTTGTCCTTTTGCTGAAGAAATACTTGATGATAGTGAAAAAAAATGTAACTGTTGCCCTTACTGCGAGAATGAATGTAGTATGGCTATTTAAAAAAAACTAGAAACTAAAATAAAACTATAAAAAAATAAATAAGATGCAAGAACTAAAGTATATTTACGCTAGGGAGATAAAAAACAAATTAGACACATTTTGGTTTGACTTTAATAAAATACACAAAGCAATAGAAGAACATAAGGAAAACAATAAAAAATATGAAGGTTTTAATATAAAAGAAAAAGTATTAAACCCATCTTTTGATTTTATAAATGAAGCGAGGCTAGTAGCTTTCTTAAACCAGGAAGTTAGTTTTATATCACAAAATATCGACCAATTAAACGAAGAATTTAAAAAACTATAAAAAAATGATTGTAAAGAACACAAAAACAGGAGAGGACGTTACTAAATATTGCTTACAGTATTTACATGACGAAATTACACAAGATGAGTTTGAAAAAAGAACAGGTTTAGACGCTAGAAATATGCGAATAGACGTAAAAAATAAATTATGACACCTAAAGAAGAAGCGAAAAGAATATTTGATGAGTATGATCGTATCGAAGTAGAAGCACCATTCTACATAATGAGTAGAAATCAAGCTAAACAATGTGCTTTGATTTGTGTGGATGAGACAAGTGGATATTTAATAGACATGATAGGTATTGATTGGAATATAAGAAAAATATTTATACAGGAATTGGAAGAAGTAAAAAAAGAAATAGAGAAATTATGAAAACACCAGAATCAAAAGCACAAGAAATTATAAACTTACATTATTTTGGTTTATACGAATTGACTAAAAAACCAATACCAGGTGATGTGATGATACAAGCTATTGAGTGTGCTGTAATAGACGTAAGAAATACTCTAAGGTCATTAGGCAATATAGAAGGTCAGCACTCTACAATTTATGAGGAAGAAGATTTCCTGTTAGAAACTATTAAATGCTTAAAAAAAATTCAATGAAAGATAATTTAACAATAAGACAAAAAGAAATAGAAGCTCATAGAGCAATAAATAAACATATTAGGACTACTTTTATGTCAGAAGTATTAGAAGGGCTTAAACAAGCTGTAAATGATGGTAATACGCCTGAAAGTTGGTTTGAATTAGGAGATAAACGCTTAGAGGAGTATGTTATTAAAAAATATTGCAATACATGGAGGGAATTGGTTTAAATTAACTATCTTACGAAATCTAATAATTAGTATTATGACTAAAGAAGAAGAAAAAAAAGCGTATAGTAAAGCATATTACGAGGCTAATAAAAAAAAGTTGAAAGCACACTATGATGCTAATAAAGAAGAAAAAAAAGCGTACGATAAAGCATATTATAAGGCTAATAAAGAAAAAGTAAAAGAATATAGGGACGCTAATAAAGAAAAGAATAAAGCGTATAGCAAAGCATATTATCAGGTAAATAAAGATAAAAGTAAGGCATATCGTGAAGCAAATAAGGAAAAGATTAAAGCATATTATAAATATAATAAAGAAGAAAAAAAAGCTTATAGCCAAGTATATAGAAAATCTATAAAACACAAACCATTAGTTTATTTATTACCTAAAGAAAATTATGTAGGTACAACAGAATGTATATCTTATAGAATCTCACAACATAAAAACGTAGGTAGAAATACAGAAAAATATAAGATACTTAAACGTTTTGAAAATAGGGAAGATGCTCTAGTATTAGAACGTAAAATGCACAATATAGGGTTTAGTGGAAAACACGCAAATAATTCATATCAATAAAGATGGTACAATTCAAGAACATCTACGATCTAAGAAAGATTATAAAAAAATCAGAGGCGTATAACGATATGTCTCTGATTCAGCGTGTCATATTCCTAAAAAGAAACAACTTAAAAGCTATTGAGCATTCAATCTTTGTTATTAGAAATATTGGTTATGACAAATGGGAATCTCAAACAAACTCTATTCATTTGAATAAAAAAATAATTAAATCTATATTAGATGGGCAGAAAAGATAGTTGGTGGGGAAAAACTAAACCTATAGCTAAAAGAGTTGACAAAGAGGTTTGGCTTGAGTTTGAGAATGTCTGTGAGGCTATAGGTGTAGGTGAAGAGGCTATGATTAACGAGGTTATAAAAGAATTTTGCAAAGACATGAGACACGCTCAAAAACACCATAAAAAAACTATCTACGGTGATTTATTTCCTACTTACGGAACTGACTTAAAAAAATAATTCTATTTTTAAAAAGGACAATCATCATCTAATGGTATTAATTCTATATTTTCACGTAATTTAGATTTAACTAAAAAAGTTTTGTTGTCAAGCCAAATACCAATTGATCCACCGTTAGATGTTATTTTTTTAAGTCTATTTGTTTTAGAATTATAAACCTTTCTATTCGCTGTTAATTTAATATTTGGATGGCTTATTACCTGCCATTTAGGTGTGAGTTCTATTTTCATAATCAAAGAGTAATTTATTAGTAATCAGTTGTTTAATCTTTGGCTTTATTAACTATACACTATTGTTATAGGCAATCGCCTTCGGACGCATCCAGAAATCATAAAAGATTTTTAAGGTCATTAACCACGGATTTTAGAATATTCATTTTAACTTGGTATTTTAAAGCTAAATCAAACTTTTTACTTTCAGCAAACCTTACTTGCATTTGACCTAATTCTAAAATCCTTAGTTCGTAACGTTTAATTATCTTTAGTAATTTATCAATGTTTATTTCTTTCATAACAAATCTTTTATAATTTTCCTCTGTATGCTCGATTGCCTATAACGCTCACGGTAAGGCTGCGCATCGGCAACTGTCAAGGATTACTTGACAGTTCATTTATAAACCGAAGGCAACAGCATATAACATAGTATATGAACTATAGATGCGAAGCCTATGCTCTAACCGTGTATGCTTCGCATCCACAGAGCATATACCGTGAGCGTTGTAGGTAATGGCGCATACGTGTTACTCACTCATACGCTTTAGGTGCGCCACTACCCACAACACGGTATATACATAATCACTAATATTCGTCTTCGTCAGTAAAAGCATCTAAAATTGGCTTCCAGTTTGCGATAGTTCCAGTTTCGTCAACGTCCATAATAATGTAGTCGCCATAACCGTTTTCTTTTGGACTCATTATCTTTGGTACGTAATCGTCAATCTCTTTTACTAACATTTGGTTATCATCCAAAAGTCTGTACCTACCATCATCGCAAACTTTGTAGTGTATTTCAGCTTTTGTACCCTCAACCCAGTTAAGTATTTTTCCAGTTTCAATGTTTATTAATGGACACCAGTTTCCACCGCTTCTACAAGGTATTAATTTACCTGTTTCATCTTCATTACCGTTTACTGTGGCATCTTCCCAATACCTAACACCTGCCTCTACTTGCAAATACTTAACTTCAAATTCTCGTTTAATTTTTAATTCTACTTTCATTTTACTTTCGTTTTTATAATTAAATTTTGTCTTAAATTCCCGTGACTATGCATATACCAATACGTTGTAGTTAATTGTGCCACATAGGTTTTTTACAATTCTTGCAACGGTTTCTATCTATTTTATTTATACTGCACATCTTTGGTTGTTTACATTGGCACAACTTCACTTCGCTAATTTTGATATTTATAATTGCTTTATTCATAACTATTAAATATCGTCTTTTATATCATCTCTAGTTATTACTTTCGCTTCGTTAACAACAACACTACCTATACGTAATTGCTCTTCAATACCATTTAATTTGTGTAGTAATTTAGATTCTGCTTTTATAGATATTTCACCCATATTTTGAAGATGTAATACCTCATATCTTAATTCTTTAATCTTGTCTTTCATTTTTGTTATTTTAAGTTATTAATCCACGCAACTACGTATAGCCTTTGCCGTTAGAGTGCATTAAAACGCACAATAACAATGTATAAACAAAATACGCTCATTCACCACCTAGCTTTTTTAGATACCAATTAATATCTTTGCCAGTAGATTTTTTACGCATTTCATCTAAGTCATTTTTAACCTTTTCTTTATTTGTTAATATGTACTTTCTTAGTGCAATCTTAGCTTTATCAAATTTATCCATTCGCTTTACTTTGTTTATACCTTTGTTAGCGTTCATTGTCTTTTGCTTTTTAACCATTCTTTTAAGCTCTCGTTTGTTTCGGTGTTTAATGCTTCGTCAATCTTTCGTTCTAATTCTACCAAATCCAACGTAACGCTAACACGTTGTATAAGTAATTGCTTTTCACAGTAATTATCAGCCAACTTTACTAATTCATTAAACACATAGTCATTACCCAATAAGCTGTCAGGGTCAGGGTGTTCTGTTCTTACAAATTCTAAAAATCCTTTATACATATCTATTAAGTTTATTAATTATTCACGCAACTACTCATACAACCATACGTTGTAAAACATTAAAACGATTTTACAACACGGTATATAAAACAAACTAACTTAGTGGTAATTTTTTAGCTATTAATTCATCCCAATGGTCAGTATGTGTTTTTATATCGTCAAACATTGTAATCGTGTACCAGCTTAATTCTGTTTTTGTAAATAAGTTAAAGAAGTATTTTTTTTCAATATTCATTTTAACCTTTATTTCCCATTCACCATCACCAAAAAATCTCATTGGCATTTGCTCATAATTTAGTAAAGTTCTCATATTAAGTTTTTATTTGTTTAATTGTTCGTTTCATATACCAATACGTTGTAAGTAATACTAATCATCTAGTAAAAATCGAAGCAATTTTATTTGTGCGTTCAATTCGTTTCCTTCTTTTTGGTATTCTTGTACAACATCGTTATCTCTACAGTTTTCGTATTCATAATCAAACCACGCTACAATTAAAGCGTATTCTTTTATTTTTCTTTCTAGTGCTTCTTTTACTTTTTTCTTCATCTTATCAAGTTTTTAGTTATATACCCGTACTACTTACAACATCGTGTATATGGCATTAAAACGACCACATACACACAGCGTTGTAATCACATTTAAAAACGTGTTACAACAATAAATATAAGTAATGCTTCACTTGGTTTTTAAACCATCTTTTGCAGATTATTACAGTTGTTGTCCATCCGAAAGGGTTATCTCTGTTTTTCATCGCACTACTCATATTCTTGTCATTAGCAAACATTTATTTGTTAAGGTCTATACAAGTCGGGCAAGTTTCGTGTCCATCCATAAATTGATGCAATCCGCAAAAGTTGGTAAAACGTTTGCTAACATCGTGTATAGGTAATACTAACTTTCCTGCTTCATACAGAGTTATGTCTTTTAAATGCAAACAATCTTTAGGGTATTCATTCACGTAATAACTTTGCCCAACCAATTTGCAACTTTCACACATTCCTTCACCACAATACCATTCAATGTATTCAGGGCAACTTTTACTTCTACAAAATTCAGAGAAGTTGTTTACTTTATTGTTTGCTTTACTTTCGTTCATAATTCAAAATTTTAGTTTTTTAATCCGTACTACCCATACACCAAACGTTACCAAACGTATACTGCTTAGTTACGCATATCATCAAAGTATCTTATTGCATCGTCAATTGTTTCACAGTCTTTAAGTTCATTTACTATTTCACCAGCAGTAAACGATTTGGTAACACCGTGTATAGTTAATGCTCTAACCACCTTGTTAATTGTCTTTATATCTTCTGGAGGTATGTTATTTACCTTTCTGTGATTGTTTCTGTTTAAAATCTTTTTAAGCCTATTTGCTATCTCTGTTGCTGTCATTGTTATATTTATTAAATTAAGTTCTTAAAAGTCGCACTAACCATACACAAGTACCGTTGTAGTGCATTGTGCTAAATATCTTCTATCACTATTTTAGGTATGTGTTTAGTCACTTTAAACTTAACCCTAACGGTTTTACCATCTAAGTCGCACAACGTACCCTCTGGCACAACAACACTACCTATACGTAATTGCTCTTGTTCGCATTCATTCCACACCCGTAACAAGGCTTGTTGCACACTTATATTATCAGGATAAGCTGTCTTACTTTGTATTTCTTTAATTCTGTCTGTTGTCATTATTTCTATTTATTAAGTTTTGTGTTTAATTTTCCGCAACTATGCATAGCCTTGTCCATTAACTACAATTATTTTTTTGCCTTCAACACGTGCTCACTCAGTACGTCTTGTATGTAGTTTTTTAAGTCCTTATTTGCAAGCACAGCTAATATCTTTAAAGGCTGTACATCTTCTTCTTTTATGTCTATATTTTTACGCATCTTTTAAATCTTTATAATAATCAACAATCTTTCTCGCTATTACAAAATACATCGTAGGCGAAATTGAAACACCACCATTTGCATAATCTCTTTGCTCGTGGTATTTCAATATTTCTATAATTTTTTCTTCAGTCATAATTTATTGTTTTGCGTAAGTTGGAATCTTACCAGTTAAATACATTTTGTAAGCAAATTTAGTAACACCTTCAAAATCGTTTTCTATATTTTGTAAATAAGAATCTTGTGAGTTATTAAAGTTGATTCTTGCAGTTCTAAATTCGTTGTAAGTTAATTGAGTTTTCATAATTTTTATATTTGTTTGTTATTGTTATACAAATATACATTATATATTCCATATACACAACATTTATTTAATAATAATTCAAAAAAGTTTTGCTATCGCAATATGCCAACCCTCAAAATAACAGTAGTTAACAACGTGTATAACGCATTTGCGAAAAGCAAACGACGATTATACACAAGACCGTTACCACACATTTAATGTGATAATTTACCCGTTAAGCAATAACCACTACCATCAGGCTTACAAGTTGATTCAGACCATATCATTATAAGTTCTACTTTACCTTCGTATTTTAGTTGTTTAAGAAGTACAGTTAATATATCAACTGGTATTTCAGTATCTTTAGAAATAGCCCATTTCAATTTACCGTAACCTTTGCTTAACTTTTTTAAGTCATTAATAATAGCTTCTTTCATTTCTGCAATAGCAGGAGAAAAACGTGTGCTAACAATGGGTATATCACATTGCTTAGTTTCTTCTTGTTTTCTAAGGTTTCTTAATAACATTCTAAAATTTCCTATTTTCATAATTTATTTATTTAATTCGCAACTAACCATACCCAAACCGTTGTATTCAATTAAAATGCCCTCGTCCGCTGCAAGTCAAACAACTCTGCTTATCATCGTAGCTTTCGCCTTCCACAATTCCTGTACCATCACAACAAAGGCATTTTAACTGTTCGCTTTGCAATACAACATTGTATAAATCAAATAACTCATTAGTTGCTTGTTCAATGCTATAATTACCATACTTAAATTGTTCTAATACCTCTTTTATATCTTCTTTCATATCGTTACTTGTTTTATACTTAGCCGTTAGCAAACATTAAAACGATTTGCTAACACGTGGTATAGTGCATAGCTTAGGTTCGTGCCTAATTCAATAGTTTGTGTTTGTTTAACCATAATTAAAATATTTTAATATTCCTTTAGTTCTGGTTTTCGCTCAATCACGTTTAAATGATAGTTTTTTATTATTTGCCTAACAACCTCTTTGGTATCTTCTTTAAATAAAGGTTTCATTTTACGTTCCATAACGTATTGAAGCTGTATAGTATAATAGCTGTTAGTCCATATAGTATCAGTATCTAATTTACCAAAACTATCTTGTAAGTCGCTAAATCTTTGTATTTGTTTATCTACAATTATATTTATGAGTTCTTCCAACATATTAAAATATTTTAATTATTACTTCAGTTCTTAATTCAATCTTCGTACATTTCAAGGCTACGCACCATACCACTAAACGTTAGGCGTAATAGCTTTGGTTACGTCTATCCCTTTCTTCATTTTTTAGGTAATAAGCAAAGTACCAGTTAGGATTTCTTCCTTCTAAAAAAGCTTCTAATATCTCTAAACGCATTTGCTTTCCTTGCCATCTTATTGCATACTCGTCTGTTCCTACACCAACACCAAAGCTACTGCCTCTCATATTAACATAGTGGTCTAAATCAGCTTTTACCTTTTTATAAAGTTTAAAGTATTTAACAAACTTGTTTTGCATAACAACGTGTATATCACATTGCTTTTCCGTACTTAATTCTTTGTTTTGTTTCATTTTATTAAGTTATTTGATTATTCAATATTTCTGTTTATTTATACGCAACGTGGCATACACAAAACGTTAGCCTTCATTGTCTTATCACTTAATCCGTGATTCTTGTTTAAGTTTTCTATGTATAGTTCAATCATACATAGTTCTTTTTTACTTAATTTTCTGTCTATCATATCCATAATTTTACGATTTCATATTACCATTCGTTAGCTACAATGGCGCAATATGAAAACTAAGCATTACGTGTTAGTGCGCCACAGTAGCTAACACGTAATATAAAAAATTGCTTAGGTCAGTTCCTTGTAATTAAAGTCGTTGCTTAATCGAAGAAAATAAAAAGCTAGTTTCTACAATTTTTGCAAATGTTCGCTCTTATAAGCATTTATCATTTTACCATTTTCAAGTTCAATCTGTATTTTAAATCCGTAAAAGGCATTTTTTTCAGTGCAATAATCTTCTACATTTTTAACAGTTCCTTCCATTCCTATAAAGTTTCCACCTCTAAAAAACACTTTAGTTTCTTTTGGGAATATCTCAGAGGGCAGTCTATTTTTCATCGCTTTTTATTTTTGGTTTATCTATTAATTTCGTACTTAATTCAGCAACTTTTCATATTACTATTCGTTATATACAATTAAACCGAGGCTAGATTTTTTATTATATATATAGCTTCTGCTTCTTCAATGTATTGCTTATCAGTTTTGTTTTCTTGATAGTTTAGGTGTATTGGCTTAAACTTGTCTTTTTGGTGTAGTATTACGCTTTTAAACTCACTTATTACAGGGTTTCTGTCTATAATAATAAAAAATCTTGGGTCACTTAACCAAAGTGTTTTCGCTGTGCTTTTGTATTGTATCATTTGCTAATGTATTTTAAAGGTTTAACAGTATATAACACTGTATAAAGTCTATTGCTTTTTAAAGCTTTATCAATGTTTAATTATTATTTGTTGTTTATTATCCACAATTCAAAGGTTTTTGTTGTTTATAAGCAACATACCTTATACAATTCCGTTAGGGCAAATACTACTTATGCATTTTACCGCCATTTAATTCACAAAGAAATTTCATAATAGTTTCCATATCAGTATTTCGGTTTGCGTGGCTTAAATAATCTCTTGGTTTTTCATAGTGGTAACTATTGCTTTCAATATGCTGTTTGCAAGACTTTTCAGTTAAAAAGGCGTTCTGTAGTTTAAATACTTTTTGCCTGTTTACTTTTCGGTAATTATTTTCTAATATCTCGTCTTTTTCATAGTCCGTTAACTCGTTGTATTTTTTTTCAACTTCATCTTCTTCATAATCATAATCTTTTTTAAGTTTCACATAACGCCATTGTATTACTTTAGGCTATCGACGAGACTTGAGCATATTTACATACGGTTTTAATCGTGTTTCTCTAAAATCTAATACATCACTGTCGCTCATATCGTTTAAAGCGTTTATAATAGATGTTTTAACACTAATAGTAGTATTTGGAATTGGTGTGACTTTTATATACACTTTACTTACTTTTAGATTGTATTGATCTATAATTTCATTATAAACTTCTTTATACTTATCGTTAATAACATCAAAAGTTCTTTTGTTAAAATATATTAAATGATGAGGACAACCCAAAGAATCACCTATTTCTTGAAGGGTATATCCATAATCCATCTCGTAAGATAATTTAGAATAAACTTTTCTAGCATAAGCATTATGCCTTTTTCTATTCTTAGCTCTTATATCCGACTCTAATTTACTGTCAATAATATCTATTAGTTGGTCTAGTTTCATTTCTGTTTGTTTTAATTGTTCAATCAAATGTATATAACTTTATTAACATTAAGAAGAACTTTAACACTTTTTAACATTTAATAAATCACACCCTTACCTTTTTGTGTAGCGAAGGCGTTAAAACCATTTTTCTTTAATTGATCTATCCTTAATTTCTGTAAAGGCTTTAAAGTATCATTAGGTTCTTTAACTTCAATCCATGTTGTTATACCATTTTTCATAGCCATAACATCTGGATAACCCGACTTATTTAATCGTATGGTTTTTAACACATCGTAACCCATTGACTCGTATTTACTTATTATTTCCTCTTGATATGTCATTAATATTGCTTTTTAAATACTGATGTTGTATATGATTTTTTATTCATTACTTGTTTATAAATCTTTTCCTCGATACCACCTTCAGAAAATATCCAATAGATGTCATTTGACTTTCGCTGCATAGTTGTAAGTCTATCTCTACTTTGCCAATAGTTCTTAGCACTAAAATCTATGTTATAGTAAACCAGGTAATCAGCTTCCTTTAAAGAAATACCTTCACTTCCACTTACAATCTGTAGAGCAATATGCTTATCCGTAGCATTGAACTCATCTAAATCATTGGTTAACCTATCACCGAATACTTGCTTTAGTGCTTCATACTCAGCCTTAAACTTATAAAAAACACCTATTTTAGAGTTACCGAAATGGGAACTTATGAATTTAGATTTACTTAAATCAAAGGCACTACTACTTTTATCTTCAAATAATACAGTACCACTAAAAATCTGGTGTAACTTCTGCATTTCCTTAACTGCTGTATCAGCCATAATCTCTCGACCATCCTTAGCTATAACGAATTTATCCTTAGATAGTCTCTTCGCTAAAGCGTATGTAGAATCATTCATCTTTACTTTTAATACATTCTCTATTACCTTAGTCTCAAAACCTGCTTCAGCTTGTGTAAAAGTAAGCATATAGGGTTTTATAATAGGTTTAATCAGGTGCATATAAGCATTACTATAATCTTTTACCACTGCATACCCTAAACGCCTATCTTTAACATCTACAAAATCTTTAGCCCACTTATAAAATGTAGTGTATTTAAACGGATTTCTTTTACTACACCAAAATTGGTGAAATATTTGAGAGTATGACTCTGGATGAGGTGTACCACTTAAAAAAATCATAGGTAAATGACTGTAATTGTCTTTAATAAACCTAGTCATTTTATTAGCTTTAGGAAAAGCACCGTTTCTGTGGTGTTCATCGCTAATAAGAAAATCATAATCATCTATAAACTTATGGGCTGATTCATTATTAATTACCGTAAGATTGAACGTAAAACCAAAGTTTTTATAGTCATCTTCTATAGACGATATTGCTTTCTTTTTAGTAAGAAATAGCACTTTCTTAGCACCGTAAAGCTGTGCAGCGTTTAAAGATGTTAAAGTTTTACCTGTTCTCACTTCCATAGACAAGTAAACAATATGTAATTCCTTTAAGATGTCATTTGCTCTATTGGAAAGTTCCTCCTGGTATTTTCTAAGTTCGTACATAGTAAATCAGTTATTTCTTCGTGTTTTAACATTCTAGGTTTATAATTTTCAATATAGTAGGCAAAGAACGTGTTATCATCTAAATATTTGAAGATATGATAAAGTATATCATTATCTATGTATGTAGATGACAACTTAAAATCCCTACCTATACTACCTTGCTGTATATCGAAAGTGTTTGTTTTTGGCTTCATTATTTAAAATTCTATTTCAGGTTCTTTGCTTTTAAATCCACTAACGCTAAATTTTCTTATACCTCCATACGTTGTATCTTCTCTTTTCCATTGCTTAAACTCAAGATACATACCTATCCATCTACCAAACCAACTTACATTCATGTTTCTAGGAATCTCCCTTGATCCATCATTATATTTAAGCATTATTTCTTTAGTGGTGTAATATTGACCCTCTTTCCAGAAAAATTCATTTTCGCAAAAATCATATAAATCCTCACAAGTATTAGCAATTAGTTTTTTAGTCTTACCTGTTTTTAATTCAGACTTTAATAAACCATTTGTTAGATAAAGCTGTATATTTATAATCATGTAATTATAAAAAGCATTCCAATCATCATCAGACCATTTTAATCCGAAAAACAATTTACCAAATTCATCAATAGGTTTATAGTTTTTAGAGTAATGTCTAAAAAGTTCAATCTCTAGCTTTCTATCTTCGTGACTATCACCAACACCTGATAATATATAGTTAGATGTAAAAAGCATTTTAGGACTTCTTTCAAATGGAATAACAATAGGTTGTTGGAACTTCTTTTTAAGTGTTAAGTTACCAGTAACTATACTAAAAAGGCTTTCATACTTAAATTTTCGCTCCATATCATCAAAGCAAATAACATTATCATCAAGGCTTATCGTATCGTATGGGAAATTCCCTTTATTATCAAACTCTTTACCATTTAAAGTAACTAACTTTCTTAACTCACCAACAGCATCAGCAACAAGAGTTTTACCTGTTCTACCACTTGGATTATCGTTTAAGGTTTCGTCATATAAAATAACAGACAACCCTTCATCTTGCTTTTTGTGAGTTGTTAACAAGTAACCTACTGCACTTTCTAAAATCTCTTTACGCTTTAAGTCTTGATTAGATACATTTAATATAAACTGTTCAAAATCACTTTTACTATCAGTTATATTAAAATCTCTTTTTATAATATTATCTTCCCATACAAAACCACCGATATTGATGTAGTCTATAAACTCAATATTATCTTTAGTAACCTTAACAACTTTATTTAAAAAGAATAGATAGCTTTCATTAGGTGTGTCTCTAACCATTGCTAATTGTTTTGTAGATAATTGGTTTAAGTAGTTTTCAGTAAACTTAGTTGTAGATTTAGCGAAAAAATTATAGACAGCTATATCTATCTCCTGGACGTAATTAAGTATAAAGTCTTTTATATTTGTTTCATTGACTTCATTTATAATATTATTATAAACCTTAACAAAAGTAAATTCCTTTTCATTTAACTGCACCTTATAGTAACCTCTATTTTCTAAGAACAACTTAAACTTATAGTCATTAAGTGATATTGAACCGTTCTTATTAACATCCCAAAATATCAAATAGTCATCTTCAAAATCAAAATCAATAATATCTTCTATCTGATCTTCATCTAAACCCTCTTTCTTTAGTTCCCTCTTAGCTTTAGAAACACCTTTTTTTAAAAGTCTTTCAGCTTCATAGATTTTATTATCATCTATTAAAGTAAGGGTGTTAAACTCATGTGTATTTCTATAAGCTGAATCAACTATTGCTTCTGGCTCACCTTTATCCAAACCATTTGAGTAAAAGCTAATAAATAAAGATTTACATTCAGTAGAACTCATACCTGCTTTATTTAGACCACAAGCCAACCTAAAGAGATTATTATTTCTTTCACCAACATTTAAAGTAAATTTCTTATTAAACCACTTCATTATAACATCTACCTTTTTATCAGTATCTTGTATCTGAAAATGTACAGGGTAGTTATTTTTAAGAGTAACTTCTGTAAAGTCTTTTTTAAGTTCCCATAATTTAGAGTTATGGTTTATGAATAAGTTAGGGTCGTAACTCTCGTAGCAAACCCTAGACACATCTTTAGTCTTAGTGTCTAACTTTGTATCAAAAGTTTCACATATTGCCTCGTAGTACTTTTTATGGTCTTTTATTACTGGTGGTATTTTAACTAGAGCTTTAACACCATTACCACTAGGACTTATAAATGCAGAGTAAATAAATTCATTATCTTGTAGACTATCCCTTAAAGCAACAGGATCATCAACATCATCAAAATCTAAACAAGCAAAACCAGAGTGCGTTACACAATTTTTAGCAGAGCGATAAGAAAACTTACCGCTAAAACAAATTGATTTTAACTTTTGTTTTAAAGGGTTTCTATCGTCCTTACTTTTAAAGCTTCTTATTTTATTTATAAACTCCTTATTTGTTCCGTTCTTGATGTCGTTTAAAACGTCGTCAATTTCTTTGTAGAAAGGATTCTCTACATCTTTTATATTAGCAAATACTGTAATCATAAAATTACTTATTTTTTAGTTTTTGCTGAACATGTAATAATGTTCCAATGTAATCGTGAAGTTGTTGAATTGTAAGGTATGATTCAGACCTTGAGTTTTCAAAGTCTAGTGTTATAATAACACATTCATTACCATCTTCTTGTATTGTTATTTCTGACTTGTATTCTTCAGTTCCAACACTATGAGAGTGAGACACCATATTTTATATTATATTAAGTTAAATTAAAAACCAAAGATACAAATAAAAACCGACTTTACAAACAAAAACAGGAAGAACAGCAAAAAACAGCATTTCTAAAATATGCTGTATAGTCTAACTACTTGATAATCAGAACGAAACTTTACGAAAAACAGCATAACAGCATTTTTTCTACTTTTTCAATATTTTGAGTAAAATTTATATTTTTTAAAATATATATATAGTTAGAGTGTTTTTTGCCGTTTTGCTGTTTTACTGTTTTTACAAATAAAAAAACCCTTACAAATCAATGTAAGGGCTTCTTTCAGGTTAATTGCAACTATTTACTAAACCTCTTTTTCAGGTATATTATAAGTAACGTTATAAATAATATAGGGGGAACTGAAGCTATGAAATATAAAATATTCTTAGCTATGATTTTTACCTCTCTCATCTAAAATGGAAGATCGTCTGGATCGTTATCACCATCAACTAACACAGGCTCTTTTACTTCGACATTATCTACGTCCACTTCTGGTTTAGCGGTTACACTCTCGAAGTGTGAAACAATCTCTAAGTACTTTTCGTTAGCTAAAGCCATTTCAGCTTTGGTAAACGCTTTACCTATAGTAAAATCAGGTGTAGAATACTTAGTAGCACCCTTTTTATGGTCTGTAACGGTCTTGATTTCACACCAAGCACCTTCGACTGCATTTTCATTCTCATTTAAGAAATCAGAATAAGCAGCTACAACAGCACCTTTAAGTTGTAGGTTAATAATATCACCATTCGTATCTACAACATAGACTGATCGATGGTATTTACCACCTGCGTCTAGTATGTTTAATCTAATTTCACCGTAAATCCCTTCAGCAATATCACCACCTTTAAATGATTTAACCTTTAATGGTTCTTTAGAGATAAATTTAACCTCGTTTGAAAAGATACGAGAACTACTAGCATCATGCCATCCTTTAATAGTATGGAAATGCTCTAGGAACATAAATTTAAAAGGCACTTCCACCTTTACATTCTCTGTTTTTGATTTATCCCAGTACTCAAAGCACTTGTCGTTTGATTTCCACTCTAAGAATTTAGTGGCAGGATTTTTTCTTGTTTCTGTTTGATTTAATGTTCTTCTTGACATAATATAATTGTTTTAAAATACGATTAAATTGCCGTAACCGCTTCGGCTCAATTGTTCTGCAATGTAGTGTTTTATTCTTTGTTATCCAACTTTTTCTTATTAATATAATCGTTTTTATATCTTCGTGCTGCTTTTAGTTTTATGCACAACTCCCTAAAAGTTCTATCATTCTCATATAGTTCTGTTGTGTCTGGTAGTTTAGTGAAGTCAGTCATTGACTGACCAAGCATACCATCTAATTCGTTAAATAACGCTTGTTCTATAAAGTCGTTATCCTCTATTTCTACTTTAATTATTATTATCCTCATATCTATTTTAAATTAATTTCTAACCCTATAAACCCACTGAATCGGATTTCGTTTTTGCTATACATATATTTTAAATCCTTACGCTCTGTAAGTTGACCTACAACAGAAGCTTTGATGGTGTTATTTATAACATAAGCAATCTCGCCACTACCACCAAACGAAAAGAATGACTTACCATACCTATCTATAAACCCCCAACCACCAAATAGTGAGGCTTCAAAGTTGTTTACTACCAACTCATTAAAAGTGTACCCAACGTTAGCTGAGTATCGTTTATAGCTTCCTTCTATTTCAGCATATTCAAATTCAGGAAATACCACTAAATATCCAAACGCTTGTTGGTTTGATTGCATCTTTAACCTTGCAAGTATATTAATAGTTCCTGCGTCATTACCAACATCATCACCTATCAACCCAAGTCTTACGTCCTGGTGTATGGATAGTGATACGTTAGATTGTGCTAAAGCAATACTACTTAGCGTTATAATCAATATAACTAGCACAATTTCCTTTACGTTTATCTTTCTCATGTCGTTATAGGTTCGTTAATTACTAAAGCTATGATAACACATACAACTATTCCTATTCCTATTGCTGCTGAGAATGCTAACTTATAGTTTATTTCTTTTGATTTATCTTTCATAGTTTTTAATTAATTGTTCTAATACATCTACTTCTAGTAAGTCATTAACTTCTAAAAACTCATTAATTGTTTTAGGTTGTCTTTTTATCTTATGTGTTATAATATCAGGTGCTTCAAAATTTTCGTATGAATACAGGTGGTAAATATATGTACGCCTACCTTTGCCTAATAATGAACACCAGTCTGTGTCGCACTCACCACCTACGTAATGCAATTCTAATACTTCTTTTACTTTTTTACTCATAATTTCTAGTTTATTTAATTATTTTCTTAATTTCGTTTACGTAATATCTTAAAACAGTTTGTTTAACCGCTGTATCATCATTGTAATAATGTGAATCTACTTCTACCCTACCGTTTATAATTGTTGTCTTTACTAAAGGTTCGTTTAAATTTCTCATAATTATGATTCTATAGCTATTTCTAACCATGTTAATATTTTATCTTCTTGTTTAGCCGTTAGCTTAACTTCATCACTTCTAACATTATAAATAGAATTGATTTTAAACTCACAATCTGTTAAGTGACCTTCATAATCTCTTTTTAAATCAAATTCAATAAAGAAGTATAGATCGTTGTCATCATCATCATAAACACATATTTCTTTTTCCACCTTAATAGATGATCCACTCGCACCATCATAATCCCAATCCCAAAGAAATGCACTAATGGTTGGTAAGTTCTCGCACATTTGCGTAATTTGTAAGTCTGTAATTTTCATAATTTAAAGTTTTAATTGTTTGTTTGACAAATATACAAAATTATTTAATATAAAAAAAGCTTTGATATTAAAAAGATTTGTTTATCTTTGAATTAAATATCTAAATATGGATTTGACAAAGCAATTAAAAGAGAGAGGTGTTACTAAAGCAGAAATGTCTCGAAAAATGGGTGTTACATGGAATACGGTAAATAACTGGTGTAATACAGAATGGAAAAGATTGAGTTACACAACACGAGAAAGGATATGTAAACTGTTAGAGGTTGAGGTGTGCTAACGTTAATCGTATATGATTTTTAAAAATTAATAAATAAAAACAGAATAAATTATGTGGACAGAAGTAAGTAAACAGACACCAAAATCAGACCAAAACTATGAAGTGTATGGAATTGTAAATGTAGGTACTAAACACGAAACTAAACAGCAGTTTCAAGCCTACTTTAATACAGAAACCCAAAAATGGGAAAACCACAATTGGGATGATATAAACCCTTGCGATCACGAAGTAAAGTTTTGGTATGATTTTGACCAAGTGAAAGAACCGATGTAATTTTTATTAATTATATACGGTGTTAGCATTAGCGAAGCGTAGTTTTAATTAATGCTAACGTATTGGATAAGAATAGTTGCGAATTAAAAAACACAAAATTATGAGTTACGATGAAAACAGAATAAGCGACCAGATAGATGGAGGATTGCACGAACAAGAGCAATTATTTTTATCTAGTGTTGTGCTTTCGTTGAATTACAACAAGGCAAAGGAATTATTTAATGAACTAATAAACGCTGGTAGAGATATGGAAAGACGAGATAATTTAAACCAACCATACATAAGCGGTGACGAATACTTACATAATGTGCTTGATAGGTACAAACCTCAATGAAGCATAACAGACGAGTGTATGGTTAATAGCGTGGAATTAAGAACTAATTAAATAAAAAGAAATGAATAAAAGTAAATTGTTAAAAGATTTGACAGAAGTTTATGATAATATGTCTGATGATATAGACGAACCAAGAGAAGCACTAGGTTATGTGATAAGCGAATTAAAGCTATTAAATATACATGGTGTTATGCGTAGTTGTTTTGATGCTGGTGTAGAATACCAAAGGCAATTTGAAAGCAAACTATCTGAAAGCTATGACAAACCAAACTTTGAAGAATGGTATCAAAATAATTACGCATAACGTGCCGATTGTATGGCACGTATGAGGCACGAATATGGGCTATACAATATGTTAGCCATCTGGCGCGGGTTAATATAACAAAACTTAATTAAACAACGAAATGGAAGAAAAAAATTTTAGAATAGGAAACTTAATAGAAGAGCCAAAAGGGTTTACACATAAAATAGGAAGAGTGGACGAACTATCCACACGGGTAAGGCACGGACTGAAAATATCAATACCACACCTTACTGGATTTGGATTTGTGGAAGACAATAACGGCAACTACTGGATAGACTTACAAACTCATTATTTAGAACTTATACCCTCAAATGGGTATTGGTATCCCATATACGCCCAAGTGCCTGAAATGAGCCATGAAGATGAACAGCGAGTAAGTACAAATAGGATTGAGTTCGTACACGAATTACAGAACTTGTTTTTTGCGTTAACTGGTACTGAACTTGAAATTAAGGCAGAGCGTAGCACTTGTGGCTAACGTTGAGTGTATGAGCAGTAGCCTACACGAACCAACCAAAGAGAGATAAAATTAAATATTAAACAACTGCAATAGTTAAAAAGCCTGGCAGCTATTGCTTATACACATTGTTAGGTGCTTTTAAAATTAATGAAAAATTTAACAGTAAAAGAGTTAATTGAACAATTGAAAAAGTTTGATGAGAATAAAGAAGTACAAATTGGTGCAGTAGGTTTTTCAAGTAAAGACAGTTGGGATGCTCCACTTGATTTAGAAGAACTTACAGTAGATGAGTTTAAAGGAATTGTTAGGATAAACTTTAGTCTTTACGGTTAATTTTTATTGCACTTAACGGCTAAGGCTATGAATAGTTTATTTACGGATTAAAAAAACAGAAACAATGGAAGAAATAACAAAAGAATTAAATAGTGCTACAGAGTACTTACGAGCAATGAAAAAAAGCGGACACCATAAAGGTGATTGCGATAATATATTAATGCACCTTGCTAACATAGAGGACTTAGTAAATAAATTATTTATAGCCAATGTTAGCGTTTCGTTTATAGAACAAGTAAAAAAGCAAATAGAATACCACGAAGAACAAGAAACCAACCGAAGCAAGGTAAAAGATTATAGACAAGCAATATACCACGACAACAGGCGAGGTGCTTTAGAGGACTTATTATTATGGATTAAGTTAAATGAACGCTAACGTATTGCTATATGATTAGTGCGGAATTTAAACACGAAATTTAATTATGAAAACGGAACTACGAGAAAAGGTTTGGAAGAAATATGATTGCAAATGTTCCTATTGTGGCGAAGATTTGCAATACAAGAAAATGCAAGTTGACCACATAGAGGCTAAATACTTGGGAGGTAAAGACGATATTGAAAATTACAACCCATCTTGTAGGCAATGCAATTTCTATAAAAGTACATTTAGCCTTGAACAATTTAAACAGCAATTAGCCACAATAACTGAAAGGATTAAGAAACCATTTATAGTAAGACTTGCAATGAAGTATGGTATTATTTCTTTCAAACCTTTTGATGGTAAATTTTACTATGAAAAACTGAACGAGCATTAATTATATAGCGTGTTGTAGCATCGTTTTAATGTGCTACAACGTTAAAATGTATGGTTAGTTGCGTAGAATTAAATAATAAACTTAATAAAAATATAATGGATTCAAAAGAAATATTAAAAAGATACTGTAAAGCGAAGTATGGAAATGAAATAGTTATAAAAACCTATGACATTCAAGAAATTAAGCAAATAATAGACTTTACACAGCAATTAAATATACATAGTGTTAGCCAACAACGTGAACTGTTAATTGGCTTATTGACAAAACTTGAAAATGGTGGTGGAAGTGCCTTTATTGATAAAGAACAGATTGTAGATGATTACTTAAAAGCCAATTAATTGTGGCTAACAATAGTATATAGTTAACTAACAATCACATAACTAATTGATAATGAACTACGAACGTGTAAATTTAACATATAACGTGTATTGGTATTTTAAGGATCATCCACACCTGAAGGTAACAAGATGCAAAAAGGTTATTAATACTAAAACTAATAAGATGTTAACTTATGGTGTTCGTGGTTTTAATATTGGTGGTAAGTATTATAAAAGGCATGAATTAAATAAAATGCTAATTAACATTAAATTTGAATCATGCCCTTTTTAGTGCATAATTGCGTTTATGCAGTTTATAAGGAATAATCTAATACAACTTCATCACGATCCTTATTCCATTCAAATTTAAAAGGTGAATGTATCTTATTACCATCTTCTTTATAATTAAACATTTCAAACCCACTCATCCCTTTTTTAAAGTTTGTCTGTACCCATTCTGAACTAGGACTAAATGCAGGGTAATTATAGTAATCAAATTCATCTGAAGTACTTTCATCAAATATCTTTTGGTGTGAATCACCTTTACTGAACTCAATAATATAATCGTGTAACTTATATTCTTTAATATAGTTGCTTATCTTTTCTATTTGCTTAGTTTCTAAGATTGGTTTAAAGCCGAATTTAAGATGCTTGTCGTCTTTACCGTGAGTTAGTATAAAACAATTCTTACCATAAACGTAGTGGTTTATAAATCGCCTCATATTGTTTACTTTAACATTAGAATATCTAATTTCTATAAATTTTTTAAAACTAGAATTAACAACATATCCAAATGAACCTGCATGGTTATCATTACAAATGTTATTACAAATTATGCGCTCATAATGTTTCGCTAAATTATCAATTAGTTTTATCTTAAACCCCAAACCAACATCGAAAGCTTTTTCATTATCCATGTTTTGAGGAAGTGAATGACCCTTTCTAGTTGTCTCACCATCCCAACCATCCATAAAATCACCTAACTCATCTATAATTAAAGTGTTCCCTTTCTTGGTTTCTAAAGTGTGTGCTACCATTAAAGACAATCTTCGTTCTATTTCATCCTCATCCCATTTACCACCATACAAAGAATGACCGTTTTTATTAGTTGTCATACCTATATGTACATCTGTGTAAACTAATCTATCAAATGTAAAAACGCCAGTATCTTTGATAATTGGCATTAATTTGATTGGTTTAGAGTACTTAGACATTATTTTATCAAAGTCTATAGAGTCCTCTGTAATTTCTATTTGTTTTGGTGCGTATTGAATCCATTGTTGACCCGTTGTTTGTGAAGTTGATATTTTAATTATCTCAAAATTATCAGGTACTTCTATTGGTTCACTCTGTAGTTTTTCTAAAGTAGATATTACAGCACCATCTTTATTAAGCTTCTTTTGTGTTTTAACAAAATTTCTTTTATTAGGCTTTGGCACACGACCCAACAATGTTAATTGTTCGATTGTTACGTAATACTTTGGATTTCCGTGTTTTGTCTTTTGCCTTACTTGGAATCCAAGTTCAAGAGCTTCTAAAGAAGTTAGTCTTACCTTTTGTTTCATGTTTTAGTTTGTCAATTTATATGTTTACTTTTTTATCGTTTTGTCAACTTATATATTTACCACACTTTAACAGCTATAGTGGCTTTAGCGTCTAAGTTCCTAGTGAAGTCGTTGTATTGAACACCTACACCTATAATTAGTTTATTTTTAATCTGAAGCATTGCTCCGAGTTCTGGATTGATTTGCGAAGTAATTGGCATTGATCCATAAAGAAATAAACCACTAGCGTCACGAGTTATAATCGTTTCTGTGGTCGTTTCTACTTTTGGGAAGGTGATAATGCCTTTAACGTCATAAAGTTCGTTAGCGGTTATCGTAAGCATTGCTTTAGCCTCATTACTTAGAAGTTCCACCTCAAATTGGGATGAAGTAATCGTATTTTCGCTAGGCTTGTCTTTGTAAATAATAGAATCTTTACCTTTGATCGTTTTAGTTTTCTCAATATAAACAGGTTTAGGTATTTCTTTTATTGATACTGTATTGATAGTATCATGTACTATTTCTACTTTAGTTACTGTAGTAGTTACTACTCTTGGTTTTTCTTCGCATTGCTTTAATAAAGCAAATACAACTATAGCACCTGCTACAACCCACCATAAACTAATCTTCATAGGTTAGTGATTTACAGTATTCGTAAAAACAGTATTTAGTATCTTCCATATTAATTTAATTTATAGTTTAATTGAGACATTAAAGCATGGGTTTTTTTCACTGAATATTGTTGTCCGTAACTAATTATATTAACAATATCTATATCTACTGCGTCAATATAAAATCCGTGTATTTGTTCTATATCATAATCAAAAGGAATAAAAACCTCTTCATCATCATCATTATAAGCTAACATTTGTAAATTCATATCTCGTATTTATGTGATAAAGTTAGTTATCGCTTATTTCATTTCAAAATGAGGTGTATCTATAAATCCGTCTGGCTTATCATTACCGTTAAAATCACCACCCCACCTATTACGAGAATTTAAAGACTCCCAAAAATCACCAAGAACTTTTATTTTGTGAAAGTCATATGTAAGTTTGCCATTTATGAAGAAATTAAAATCAACGGCTAATCTGTTTAAATGTTTAGAGTTTAATGTTTGGCTTTTACCTTCTGATTTAAGTCTTTTCTGCTCTTCTAAACTTCTCCATGCATGACCAAAAGTTAATTCTATATCTATAGCATAGGCAAATTCAATAAGTAAACCGATGTTTTTTGTAAAAATTCTTTGTCTTTGGCTTAATTTCATTCTAATATTTTATTTAAGTGAAATATTATATTAAATGATATTACTAATGCAGCTATAAGTTCACCTAAACCAACACTATAAAAATTTAATATAAATGCTAAAAGAAATCCTACAATTCCTACAGCACTACCAATGTACGAAAATTTATTCTTATTATAGAATATTATCTCAGAATAAGCTGTTAAAATAGCTAAACCTGTAAAAACCATGTGTAAATTTTCAACTAATACGTTTGGATGCGTTACTGGTGTGCATAAGACACCAATGAATAAAAAGCCTGTGATTCGGTTTAAATGTTCTATTCTTATATTGATGCCTAATATATTAAAAAGTGCTTTAAACTTATCTTTAAACGTAAAAGAACGTATTAAAAAGATACTAGAAATAGAGGATAATGTTGCAAATAATAAAGGCTCTTCTAAACTTCGTGCGTATTGTGACCAACTAGGATATAAATTTAAGCAAACCATTAACGTTGCTATTGATAAAGATAGTATTGTTAGTATTAAAATTATTAGTCTCGCACCCTTCATGGTTAATCTTTTAGTACTGTAACGGTAAAATAAGAATCTTTTAAAGCTATTAATTCATGCGGCTGACCTGCGATAAATATAAATTCCTCACCAGCTTCATAATCTATATTTGATACCCTTTCAAAAATATTACCTATTTCTATGTAATTAATTTCGCTACAATCCTCATGTAAATGTAAACTAAATTCACCACCTCTCATCATGCGAACCTCAAAAATCAATCTCTTTTCTGTAGAGTAAATCTTTTTTACAGCCAACTTTTCGTTAATATTCTGCATGATGTTTAACTCGAATTTATCAAGTTCATCAAAAGTGTATATCTCTTTTTGTTTACCGTTTATTTTATCTAACAATTCTTTAAGTTCACCTGCTTGTTTGTAAAAATCTCGCATAAGTTCGTGCCTATCGCTTCTGCTCCTATCTACCTCAAAACCGTAATTATATTTTTCTTTTTTAGGTTTAGCACACATCATTTTCGGTCTTTTATAATATCCTTCAATTGTGTAAATACAATACTCCATTTTTCAGACATAGTATATAAGTCTTTATTATTTTCTTTCATGTCGGATTGGTGCGAGTCGATAACCTCTCTTATCCTTTCGTCTTTATATTTTAAATCCTGTTTTAAAGATTTTCTATCAATGATTAAAAACCATATCACAACAGCCATTACCGCAAATACAGATATTTCTTTTATGTTTAGTAGGGTTTCTAGTATTTCAGTCTGTTGCATTGTTTATTTTTTTTTAGCGTCCTTAATAGCTGATACTGCAAAAGCTAAGGATAAATATGATGCCGGGTTTGTTCCTATATCCCAACCCGTTAAAGCTGTTAATGACTCTGCAACGTCTGGTGCTATAATTAATATAACTGATATTAACAATATTATAGATGTAGACCATATCCAAATAGGTAAGCTTTCCGTTTTGTAATTAGACCAGAAAACTTTAGACATTACTAATTTTTTTTTAAAAATATGTTCCCTAAAAGCTATTACATTATACGAAACAATACCTAGTAAACCCATTCCGAAATTGGTAAAAAATTCTAACATTATTTATTATTTATTATTAATTGAAATAAAACCTCTTCTAAATCTTCATTATGCCTATCATCCCATTTATAAAATATAAACTTTACAAACGTTTCAAAATAATTATCAAAACTTATATGATTTAATTTTACATAATCTAAATAAGCTTTAACATGATCCTCATTAGGTGTTACTTTCACTTTATCGCACCTTTCAATAAACGCTTTTAATAAATCTACTATCATATTTTTATATTAACGTTATCTTGTTGGCATTTAGTTTGTATTAAATCCTGTCTAATTGCGTCCATTGGTGTTATTTCTACACCGTTGTTTAATAGTTTCTTTTCTACTCTCCAATGAGCGTTGTTTAATATCACGGGTACATCTTTAAAATCAAAATCTTCTATTGACTTTATTTTTAAAGTTCTAGATAAACTATCACAACCGTTACCAAATTCTATATTTGTAATAGGATTAAACAACAGCCATGTTTTAGATGTGCTATATCTAATGGTTACAATTTCCGCTTTAGGCTTATTTAAAAGCTTCTTTAAGTTAGTTATTTGCGTTTGCAAACTATCTACTATAAAATTATCAATTGGTGTACCTGTAAACGTTCCTGAGGGCGTTAAAACTTTTACATCCTTAGTTTTGTCTAAAGAATAAATGTAAGCACCGTAAAGAACAGCCTTATCATTTAATGTAAACCTTTGAGGTAATGTGTCACCATTTGCTGTTATGTAAATGTACCTGCCACTTCTGATAATATCTGTTTGTGAAAAGCAATTTAACGCTAAAGCTAAAAACATGTAAAATAATAGTTTTTTCATAATTTGTTTATTTTGTATTTATTCAAATATACAAAAATATTATAACACTTGTTTTTTAAGCGAAATTAACTAAGTAAATATTTATGATTAAAGGTATTGAAACGGTATAAACTATATCTAAAAAACTAAACCCTGTCTTTTTACCTTTACTTAATAATGGTTTAATTATACCTGTAGCATCGTTAAATTCCTTACCTAATGCAAATACAACCGTAAGTATTAAACCTATATCTGAATTAATAAAATACCATCCTAGAAAATATATAATCAATCCTGCTATTACGTGTTTTATTTTATCTTTTTTCATAATTCTTGATTTGCGTTGGTCATGCACGTTCTTTTTTTTTGACCCGTTGTGTGGTTGTACGTATAACACGCGCTTGTGTGCTTTGGTGCTTCGCCTTCCTTAACTGTGTGTACTACTGGCATAATTTTGTTTTTAAAAAGGGTGCGTTAACACCCTGTTAATTTTATAATTCTCCGTTTCCTGGTGGGTTAGATTTCTCTAAGCAAAGCGCCTTTGCATCTGCAAGGCTTCCAGATTTACCAATCATAATACCAAAATAACTTTGACCTCCGTTATGACTTACTTGCTCGTAATAGATACCCCCTACGTTTACAACCTTGTAAAGAGTTACAAAGCCATTTACAGTAGTTGTCCAACTACAAAGATTTGTACTTCTTGTTTGTGGTAAATCTTTAACGTCACTAGGCTTTTCAACGTTCAAAGAACTTTTAGAAAAATCGTCTAAAACAATTTCTGAATTTGCGTCCTCAAAATTAACGCTGTCTTTGTCGCAAGACGTAAAACTCAATCCGATAATCAATAATAAAAAAATGTACTTCATAAATATATTTGCCTGTTTTTTTTAGGACTTGTTTAGTTACTAATTTTTATAGCTTAGTCATATCTACCCTGTAAATCCTATTTTCATTAACAACGCCATCTTTAAACCCTGTATCTGAATTAAACAACAAAATATCTAAACTAGGAATTAAAGTAATACCCTCATTATCGAAACCTATTTTATACGGATATTGGTAAGTTTGTATAACTGTCATAGTATTATCAACGTGCGCAAATTTAGAACCAAATTGCAAGTTAACCCAATACGTATCATCACGGCTATCGTGTTCAATTCCTTCACTAACATTTAATCCGAAATTCATTGAAATTGGTGTACCCCAAGTTACACCACTTAATGTCAATTCTATAAAGTGAGTTTTAGAACTCCCAGAAAAAATAAGTTTATCATCTGTGGAATTATACGCTAAAGAACCAGCAGGAGTTCCATCTCCATAAGGGTCAAAACTTAATTGCTCATTAACTAAAGAATTATCGGTTAAATCGTAAGTTTTTAAAGTCGTACCGTCCATAGCATAAAGATAATCTCTTAAACCATCGTAAGCGATCCCTTGCGTAGCTGGTAAGTCTAGTTTACCTTTATAAAATCCTAAACTATTATATTTATAGATTTTACGTTCTGGCGTTGAAACGACATAAAGCAAATCTCTTGAAGCGTCATACGTTAATCCAGTGTTAGCATTATCAAAAGCACCTTCAAAAACTATAAAACTACTTAATTCGCTAGGTAGTGAGTTTTGTGTTTCAATACTTAAATCTGTAGCTTCTTTATAAAAATCAAAAGCGTACATAACGCCCGACCAATTACTCGAAGTACTTCGACCTTTTCCAAACCTAATTGAATTTAGTAATGCTGACCATTTACTGCTTGTACTTGTAACCGTTCCAACTATAACACCGTTGGCGTAAATTGTTGCAATACCGTCCAAATACGAAACACCTATTTTTAAACGTCCGTTAACGGGCGTTGAATAAAAGCTGTTTGAATTATTATCCCCAGCAACATTTGTGGCTAAATTCAAAGCACCAGTGTTTAAGTAACGAAGTTCTATTTTATTTGATGATGTATTGTCATCAATTGTGAACACCGTAGAAGTAGCATTATACTCGTTATTGTAGTTAAAGAAATCTATAACAAAAGCGAAACTATCTTCGCTTTCAAATAAATTTTGTACGATAGTAACGTCCTCTAATTCTAGTTGATCTTCGTTTCTGCTTAAAGCGCCAGCAGTAGTTGGAATATAAGAACTACCTAAAACACCAGCCTCCAACTGTGGAGTATTTACAACACCGCTAGGTGTTATAGTTAGAGTTCCCGCAGTAGCAGTAAATGTTTTAATAACTTTGGTTTTATTATCAACGCCAACCAATACTTCAGTAGATGTGCCACTTAAAGTGATAGTACCAGTACCATAAAATGAAATCGTGTAATCTTGTGCTAACGTTGTGAAATTTTCAGTTGCAAATGTTTCAGAATTAACTAATAAATTTGTTGCATCAGCTTCTAACAAAATGCCTTTTCGGTTAGTTGCATAATCAATTCTAATCCTTGCAGAGCCTAAAGTTTGCATTGTTTTTAACTTGTCAATATAAGTACCGTTTCCAATACGTATAAAGTCTAAATCAATTGGCGTTCGGCTCGGTATTGCGGATTTATACAAGCTAATATCCCTAAAATAATCTTCTGAAGTTATTGACAAAGTTGGCTCATTGATTTTAGCCTGTTCGCCATATCTTGACAAAACCAATTCATCGTTAAGGGTTATAAAATCCTCGGTTAAAGTCACAGCAGATATAGGTATGTAAGGAGGTAATGATATACTGTTTGCAATATCATTTAATTTACTATCTACATCATTAAATACGGCTTGAGAATTAACACCTGTTAGCACTACAAAACTAGAATCATCTACAACCTCATTAGCAGAATCAAAAGCATCCGCTTCTATATCATTAGGATCATAAACAGCTTTAGTCATATCACCACCACCACCGCCTTCATTAAAATACGGTAAACTATTCCATGCAGTTACACCGTCACCCCTTTTTGTTTTTAGAGTATCGGTTTCATCACCTTGTTCGTGTAAGTCTAAAACAGGATTAACAGTTGACCATTCTAAAGCCGTACCTGATCTTGTTTGTAATAAATCTATTCTTGGCATTTTTTTATGTTTTTATGGTGTACCACCGTTTACTATTCCGTCAAATCCTTCGTTATTACCATTTTTAGATAATACAGGTTGTAATGTTATTTCTTTTCCTTCTCTTGAGACCACTATAGTAACCTCTTTTATTTCTCTTGTTACCGTTATCATGGTCTTGTGTACTGCTTTAAGATAGTGTATTCAACTCTTGTGTAAGTATGTCTTTTTCCATTAACATCTGTTATTTTTAAATCACCTAAAAAACTACCATATGGTAAATTATTACTAGTAGCATCGACCTCATCTATATAAAAGTTGTCAGCATCTACTATAGTTATACCACTGCTATTACTTATATCTATAATCTTAATATCTCCGTTAAATATTTGCATCTTTATAGTTGCTGTAGTTAGGTCTATATCCTCATTAGTGAAAGCAAATGATGTTTTACTAATAGTATCACCTTGAACTATATATTCACCTTCAAAAGGTATTTTTAATATTGTTATACTCATGGCGTTCCTCCGTTTATTCCTTTTGCGTTTATATAATCTATTAAATCCGTTTGGTTTGTTATTGTTCCACTTATAGAACCCCAATCAACAGCACCATCAATAGTGAAAGCAATATAACCTAAATCAATAAGCCTTTGCTCTAATTGTATTACCGTTGGGTATGTTTCAGCACCACCACCAACTGTATCATCGTAAATAATAACATCAGAAAACAAGAAACCTTTTTGAGCGAAAACAACTCGTCCTTGCTCACTTCTAACCTTCATATAATCACCATCAAAAATAGCAACTAGGTCACTAGCAGAATATTCAAATTCTTTCCAATAGTGCCAGAAATTTTTATTTCCTTTTTTTCTTATTGTTAGTGTCATTATAATTTACCGTTTGAAATTCTATGTATTTGAACTTGCTTCTTTCCTAAACTAAGAGACCCAACATCTACGCTTAAAAACATCTGACCTCCATTCGCTAAAAATGTCGATAAAGAGAAAAGGTTATTTGTTGTACTTATTGAATACGGAACGCTTTTACCCGTTACAAAAAAGTTTTCAACTATTACATTTGTAGGAGTTGCGCCACCTCCAATATCAAAATTAACTTTCAACTCTGTTGGGTTTCCTGTCTCGCTTAATACTCCTAAATCCAATCTCACTGAATATCCATCACCTAAAACTATTGGTGTCATTTTACTTGTTGCAACATCCCAAAGTTCAGAGAACCCACGAATTTCGTGAGGTAAATAATCTGAATTGCTCGTCGCTCCTAATCCGTTTATAATAAGTTTAGATGGTGTGGTAGTTATCGTTTGTCCTGCAACCTCGTCGTCAGCGTATAAACCCCATCCTAGAGTATTGTACATAACTTGTATATCGTCAGCAGAAACATTAGTACTAGGGCTAGTGTAAAGCGGTACAATAGTATTGTTTCTACTTGCTAGATTTAGCATTACACCATCAATATAAAGATAAGTGGTTAATTTTATTGTTTCAGATGAGTCTATTCTAAATTGAAACGTAATTACGTCATCCTTATCAAATATATAGTTAACATCGCTTTGGTATCTAACCCAAACATCAAACTCATTTAGTGGTAAGTCAGCAATATCACTACCAATCGAGTAACTTTGTGTATCAAAAAGAATAGCGTTTTTGTATATTAAAACAGAACCGTTTACAACCTCTAAATCAAGATTTTTCTTTATATACCAACTTATTTGATATTCACCGTTAATAGGTGCTAAAGTGTTTTGAGTGCTATTTGTTGCCGTAATAGCACTTAATGGTACGTTATTCTCTATTTTCAACGAACTTCCTGAAGAAACAAAATTATTTGAATCTAAAGTTGCTGTTCCTGTACCACTTGAAATACTCCATGTACCATCATTAAAATCTAATAATGGGTCTACATAGTTCTCTGCGTAATTCTGTCCGTTCCTTCTATCTATTTTAAATGCCATATCTTATAAATTTGATGGGTATGTTACCGTGAATTTAACTATCTCACCAGGCTGTATGCTATTTGCAAAAAGCAAAGTGCTAGATGCTGAATTAGAAACCTCTAAACTTATGTTTTCATATCCAAAAGCGTCCTCTATAAATCCTACTCCGATAAAATCAAAACCATTTAAACATTCATAATTAACATCGGATATTAACAATGATGGCGATGTAATACTTGCACCAGCGTTCTTTATAACACCACCCATTGTTATACTTCTACCAACCTTATAAACGTTAATATTATATGTTATATCAGGGTTTGCACTTGTAAAAATAGACTGTGCAGCCTGTGTCTCATTTACAACACCACCATAAACTAACTCTATAATAGAGTTTGGGTCAGTGTGCATTGTCTCTCTGTGTTGACTCGAAGGTAATTGCGTACCATCAGGCAACTTAGTATTTATTAGTGATATATAATCTGCTTTACTCATGTCTATTATGTTTCTGTTCCGTTTCCAGAATTATATTTTGTTGTTATATCTGCATCCGTAAGTTCATATCCTTTCCAAATTCTTAGAATATCCATTAAACCACTATACCTGTTAGCACCACTTAAATCATCTGACTGTTGACCTAATATAACAGCTTGTGTTGTTGGAGGCATACCAATGTAATTACCTGTTTCTGCTGAAGCAAAACTAGCCGTTACATTATCAACTTTCATTTTTAATCCACTAGCATTACCACTACCATCATAAGTTACAACTATTTGTTGCCATCCACCTGTTGTTATAGTTGCATTATCAGCTATACCTATTCTATTACTAGCATCCGTATAAATAAAGAATTGTAATACACCACCTTGTATAAACATTCTATATTCTAAATCACCTGTACTAGCATTGTACTTATTTAATATACGTCCAAAATTAGCAGTTGGGTTTACCCAAACCTCTATTGAGAATGCACCACTACCTAAGTTTAGTTCACTAGTGCTTGGAATACTTACATACTCATCTGTAGAACCGTTATTAAATTCGTAACACTTATCTATTAATCCTACTTGGTTAATTAAAGCATTTACTATTGTTCCATCATTAGAGCCTTTACTATCTACAGCAGTTGTTCCACTTATTTCATTAAACTTATAGAACATAATTAAATTATCGTCTATAGGATCGGATATACCTGTGTTGTAATCTGTAGCACTATAATCAACAACACTATAATCAGCAGCTCTTAATGTAAACGTCCATGTGCTATTATCTATTATTGGCTCATTATCTATACCTAAACCACTGACTAAACCACCTGTTATATTAACATAATAATCATCATCAGAATACGTTAAACTAGTTGGTATTGTTAAGGTGTTACCACTAACACTCATGCTTGTTTCATTGAATGTGGTTTGTAGCGTTCCTAAACTATTAAAAATAGTTATACTACCTGTGTTTAATGTTATATCTACATCAGTGTCAAAAGAAACCTCAAGGAATGTAGTTCCTGTTGAGTAGCTTCCAAATGGCACATAATTCACTATACTGAAACCTTCAAATATCTGGTAGTCATAATCGTAAGTATCACTACCGTTAAAGTATGCAGTGAATGTAGCTTTAAATAAATTACTCTGACCAATACGTTCACCTTGCTCTAATACAGGTTTATTAGTTACTCTCTTTCCATCAATATAAATAATATCATGTGAAAGCACTTCTTGTAACCTTGTAAAAGTAAATGAATCAATATTTTCTACTAAGAATGATTTAGCTATCTTGCTTAGAAATCTTGTGGATATGTTGTTTTTTGTAGATATTTGGTAGTACTCACCGACCTCACTTGTATTGCTGTACCCATTAAATTTCATGGACAGCCTTATAGATTGGTAGCATCCTGCCTCTACGTAGCTTAACCCCTCTAAGTTGGAGTTGTTAGTGTAATCTAATCTATATGTTTTCTCAGGACTTCCATTAGTTATCTTTAATGGTCTAGTGTAGTAAGAAACGTCAGAGGTGTCTTGAACTATCTTTATTAGAATAGCTCTACCGTAAAAAGTGGATGGTATATTAACCAACTCTATTTTACATTGTGTATCACCATTAGCGTCCGTAAACTCTTCTATGAATATATTGCTTGTGATGTCTAAAAGATTATTGTCACAATTATCAACTAAGTAAGCAGTAAAATCACTAGATATGCTTATACCACCTTCGTAATTGGTCATCTGAAGATATGGTTCATCAGTAAATAGCTGTATTACCGTGTAGTACGATATACCGCTATCCTTGAACTCATTATCAGTTAAGGCTTCGCTTATACTATTATATAGTTTTAAGAAACTGTAATCCATTTACAAATCTATTAGTGCTTGTGCTAAGTCGTTTGCATTGTCAAAAGTCTCTTCTTGAACTATAAACTTATCATATTTGGTAAAATTAACAATTTTAATCTGATTATCATCATAAATAGTGAAAAACTTTCCGTTTGCCTCGTAAAATATTTCACTTAGTTGGTCTTGAGTATATCCAACCTCATCTATGTATATGATACCACCAACTTTAGTTATTGTTATAAAGTCAGTGTTTCTACGCTCCTCGCCTGAGATGCTTAGAACCTTCGTAGCCCATGTATAGCCTAGCTTCATTGGGTATAATCTCTTTATATCTCCGTTGTTTCCTTGCACTCTTACAAAGCCACCAACAGTATCTATATTTTGGTATTTCTGAATTAAATCTAAAACATCGTCATACTCTGCAATAACATCAGTATTATACATTTTAGGACTTAATATCGGTAATTGTATTGTCTCTAGGTTTATATCACCATTTTCAGTGTAAACTTCACCACCTTCAAATTGAGTAACTAATAACCCGTTATTCTTAAACTCGGTATTCTTAGGGTTCTCATCAATATATGTTGCACATGTATTAATGTAAGACTCCCACTCAATTAAGTTACGTCTTATAGTGTATTTAAGATTACCAAAGTTATTAGGGCTTAATAAGTTTTCAATCAAATCAAACCCTTCGTTAGTTCTGTTTACGTATTGAACATTCTCTAAAGGATAGCTAACTGTTGTTAGTCTTGGTATTGTATCTGTTACAGGTGTTATAGAAACAGGTGTTAATGTCACAATAGTATTCTCTATCTCAAAAACAATGTAGTCACCAATATTAATACCATCATCTATACTGAAAGTAGAACCTATATTAAAACCTAACAATCCCCAACTCGGAAGGTCTGCCTCTTTTAATAACTGTAAATTACCATCATCATTTACATTATGAGTCATTGTAGAAGTGAAACCACCTCTAGTACTTGGTGCTAAGTTTACAGCATCCATGCAGTGAATCTTATCATCACCATCTAAAGCAGTTGTTTCCTTAAATTGCTGTCTCCTTATAGACTCTATTGCAAACGGATCGAATATGTCATCAACCTCAATCTTCTTAGTATTCTTTACTCTTGTGTTATTGATTGAGAATTGAGCCTCTGTATGTACAGCATCTAAAGTATTAGATTCATCCCTGTCTTTCTCATAGGTTTTAAACTTATATTCAAGAACGTTTACAGCATACTTTTGATTGTATGACATCTCAAAATCATCGCTAGGTATAGTTATAAAACCACCGTTATCTACATTGTCGTAAAACTTATTGTACGGTAACGCAAAAGCATCTGTTTCATTAACCTGTAAATCACCATTAGTTAAGTTTTGAAAACTCTCTTTACGGTCTTTTAAATCAAAGTAAAACGGAACATCATCTCTTTGTCTTATTAGATTACCACTAAACGCTAGTAAATCATAGTATTTGCCACCAAAATCGAAGTCAGGTGCTATAATATCCATACCATTTACAGCCTTTAAGCTATATCTAAGTAAATCACCATATCTAACAGCCTTTATAACCGTATCTATTGATGTTGATGTTGCTTGTATATCTATATTAAACTCAGTAATATTAAACGATGTATCTCCACCACCAACAAAACCAGTATCTTGTTGTATATATATTAAGAGCCTAGTACCTCTAGTCATATTAAGACCATCTATAGTAAAAGTGCCTTGTATATTTATTTCTGGATCTAAATCAGTTATAAGCTCAGTAAAGAAGTTGTCAGATTCAATTGATGTGGTTATAGGGTTTTCAAAATCTTCTACAATCCTGTATATTAAAGACGCTCTAGCACCCTGTCCGCTAAAATCACCAAACAACTTTTTAAACACACCAGAGAAATCTATTGATATACTTAAATCCGTAAAATCATCTAACGCATCTATAAACCCAAAATCACCTACATTATTTTCTACACTTGTATAAGTATTTAAGAATGACAACGTATTATCTATACCGTAACCTATTACATTATTTGAACTTGCATAATAAACAGAACCACTACCACCAGATTGAAAAGGGTGAAAAAACGTCTTACCGCCTACTTGACTCCACTCACTTGCTTGTATTACAGGTTTAGCTTTTAAAAGCATATTAACTGTTTCTATTGGTGTTATTGTGTTTCCATCTAAATCTTCATCTGCAAAGCCATTCACTTTTGTATCAGCCCTCCTTTTACTGATAGCTCGGTTAGTATTCTGAACGACTTTACAGTTGAAGTATGTTAACTCGTCAGTTTTAGCACCTTCAAAATTTAATTCACCTAAGATAAACTCTATTCCATTACGCTCTAATATGTATTCTATTTGTGATTGATACCCGTAGTATTTGTTATACTCAAATAAATATTCAATAGCGTGACCTAAATCATCTACTATTAATCCATTTGGTAGTTGGTAAGGCTCGTCTGCTCTCTCGAAGAACCCTTTGTAAAATTCAAGGTCTATCTCTTCACTCATGTAAGAAATGTCTCTAGCATACATACCATCTTGTTCTATAACGAACTCAGCACCATCGAATTTAACAGGTTCGCTTATTTGTATGCGACCAGTATCATCACTCTTGAAGTTGAGAAAATGTTTAAACTCTTTTAAATTTAAAGGATTGCCCATTTATACTATGCCACCACGCATTTTTAATATGTTATTTTGTCTGTTTGTTTCTGATCCTTTCTTACGAACACCTGTATAGAAACCATTCTTATCTATATTAACAACACTAGACTCTTTATTAACTATCTCACTCCTCATTGCCCTTATTTCCTTCACAAAGTCAGCTTTCTTAATACCACCACCATTTATATTTACAACGGGTGTGCTTGTTCTTAACATCTCTCTATATGGTAATATATCATTTCCTTCTAAAACACCACCTAACTCCTTCTTAAAGTACTCCTCATGGCTTGAGTATATCTTGTCACCTGCACTTAACCATCTATGGTTTGCTTTACCCTCACCTGTACTCTTAATATTACCTGCCCTATCCGTGTGTATCTCAGGTCGTTTCTCATCTACTTTAGCCCAACCTTCAGGTGCATTTGATGTACCTCTAAAGAACTCTGGTACTGGTGTACTTGCTACTATTGCTAATTGTGCTGCTCCAATAGCACCTATAGCCGCAACTAACGGTATAGCTGCTGGAAATCCAACATTTGCAATTGTAGCTAATATTCCTTGAGCAATATCAATAGCTATATTAAACATAGCTGTTTCTTTTTCAGCTTGTGCTTGTTTTTGCTGTATCTCTCTACGTCTTTCCTCGTACTGTCTCTCTATTTCCTCTCGTCCTGATGCACTATCACCTGCAAACTGTAGTGCTATATCTCTCTCTTGCTCTAATCTATATAATTGATTCTCGAAATAAGCATCTTGGTTTTGGTTTAAGAAATTAAAAGCCTCTTGACCAACTTCCATTATAGATGTTGCCCACGCAGCCCATTTTACCTCGCTATTATCTATAGCTTCCTCAAAAGCATCAAAATCTAGTAAAACTTCACCTAGAAAGTCAAAACCTGCCTGACTAAAGAAATCTTCTTGAAACGTTTTAAAGAAATCTTTAGATGATTCTCTCAGTGCGTCTATTGTTTCAATAGCCTCTTCCATGTGGGCTTGAAGGTCTGGAAATTCAGATGCTAACTCTCCTAGCTCGTCTTTAGACTCTTTCAACCCACCCGTTAATCCCTTTAGTGAAAACTGTAAAAGACCTATCATTTTATCATAGAAATTCCACTTAGCACTACCTACTTCTGTTTCTGATTTTAGTTTCTGTAAAGCGGATATTTGTTTACCAAATGCTATTTCTGAATTGGTAGCTCCATTTATTACTTCTTTTTCTTGCTTTAATTTCTTTTCAGTTGTTTCAATAGCTTCTTCCTCCGCTTCTATTTGTTCTTGCGTCTTTTTTATAACACTATCTATACCTTTTATTCTAGCGAAAGTAGTTGCGATTACATTGTCGGATAAGCCTAAATATTGTCTTGATAGGCTATCTATAAATTTCTGAGCGTCTGCACCACTTCCGTTAAAATCTTCAATCTCTTTAACTAATTCCCTAGTGCTTTTAGCCGCTTGTTCAGCACTAACACTATACTCAATTCCATTAGAAACAAACTTACCGTTCTCCTCCATTCTTTTTGCTAAACTTTCTTCCAAAGCAAATCTCTGAGTTAACGCAGCGTTTATTCTAACTGTAGCGTCTTTAAATGAGTTTAATTTCTCTACTTGTTCTTTTTGTTTATCTGCGAATCTATTTTGTGATTTTTCAAATTCTTTTACAGCTTCACTTGTGAACGCTTCTTTTATCTCACTGCCAATATCTTTTATGCCCTCTAATAAACCACTCATAAAAGATAGAACACCTTTAAAAGTAGTTTGTATAATTGTATCATCGCCTGATATATCTCTAACAAACATACTCCACGCATTAGAAAGCCTTGTTTGAGCTGCCTGTAATGTATCTATCTTCTCAACAGCCTCTATACCATAAGCTTTTTCTAACTGAATAGCGAATTTAGGAAGTGCGTCTTTGGAAAGAATTTCACCTGCTTTTAGCATTTTATCCAACTTAGATGTAGAAACACCTATAGCGTCAGCCATTATACCAAAAGCACCAGGTAAACGTTCACCTAACTGTCTACGCAACTCCTCTGTGGTTACTTTACCTTTGGATAACATTTGTTCTAACGCTAAATAAACACCACTTAACTCGTCTGTTTTTAAACCTAAAACACCTGCTGCTTTTGTAACTGTTCCAAATATTCTTTGGGTTTCAGCTAATGATATATTAGATTGTCTTGCAGCAGCATCAAATTTTATATATCTTTCTGTTGTTGTTATTAAATTAGTTCCATAGTTTTGAGTTATCTCATCTAAAAACTCTTGAGTCTGACCAAGCTCCACTGCATCACCTATTGTTTTCTGCATTGTAAATCTAAATGCGTCAAACTGCTTCGCTAAATTAAACACGTTTTTAGTAAGGTCTCGTATCACCGATAATCCGCCAACTATACCAAACGCTCCTAATAAGTTTTTAAAACCAGATACAGCTCTACCTAGACCACCTTTAGCGAAATTTGATGTAGCCTTATTAGCCTTATTAATTTGACTAGATAATCTGTCATAGTTTTTTTGTGCCTTTATAGTTAAAGCATTATCTTTCCCTTTTACTATAATTAAATCTTGTAATATTTTTTTAGCTTGTTTCTGTCGTGCTATTAATTTAGCGTAAGCACCTACTATTTTACTTTTAGACTGAGCCTCTAAGTCACTAGCTCTTTTTAACGCTCTTTGATTCACCACCTCTTGGCTTGTAGCTTTGTTTGATTGTGCTCTTACATTTGCAAGTCTCTTTATTTGAGACTCTTGTTGCATCATCGCTGAATTAAGTTTAGTTATTTCAGACTCTAATGTTTTTATTTTTTGTGTTGTAGCGTTAGACGAACCCACGCCACCTGAAAACAATTTAGTAACATTAGTGTTTAGTATTTTAACTGAATCATCAACCTCTTTTATTTTTAAATTTATGTTATCAAGAAGTTGGTTAGCTCCAACCTGTATGTCATTAAAATTATTTGCCATTGCTCTTACGTCTTTGCTCGTTGATTGATTCTGCTAGTTTAGAGATTTCAACCCACTTACTAACACTTGTCGTTCTTGTATCTATATTGTTTTTACCTGTTATCTGCTCTAAAGTAACCGCTTGTTTATCCAAAGTAGATGTGTCTCCATCATCTAAGTGATACTCCTCTTTCATCTTAGCTAACTCGTCTAACTTTATAGTAATCTTATTCTGGCTACGCTTTAACTGCTTTAACAATCTATCTATCTCAACAACTCTAGTCGCTTTCTCGTTATAGAAGTATCTCCACTCTTTTAAAGCACCCAAGTAAATCTTCATACTTTCTTCATCCATATCCTCACGATCCCACATTATTTTAAGCAATTGCTTAACAACATTGTACCTCGTCTGTAAATAAACTACTTCTAAAACTAATTGGTAATAGTAAGCAGTAGTAGCATCGTCTAAAAGCTCCACCCACTCATTCTTGATAGCATCCCATCGCTCATTAGCACCTTTAGGTATATCAATATCGTCGTAGCCATTATAGTCTACTACAAGGTACTTAAAATCGTTTGTTCTATAAATAACATCGAAATTCCATATAGGTAAATCGTTGCAGCTTTTATATAAATGCATATATTGTGTGATTTTTAGTAAGAAATAATCCAATTTATCTCGATAGGATTTCGAGTTTTGCAGTCGGTGTAGTTTCTCCGTGGAAAAAGACTGTAAGATATTGGTATAAAAAGCAAAGATAGTAAAATTTTCAACACAAACAACAAAAACCCTCACAAAATTAATTATAAGGGCTAAACAAACTTTAAATAAATGAAAACAAACCTGATTAAAGATAATCAGGACTCAAATATAATACTTTTTAAATGAAACTAGCTATAGTTTCTGTTATTTTTTTTAATTCTTTTTGATATGCTATATGAGCGTCATACTCGTTATCAAAACGACCTAAGTATTTTCTTTTACCATTATGAACTATCCTAGAATGATATTTTTTTTCTGTGGAAACCCAACACACTCCAACATATTTAGAAGTTGATTTTATATGTTTTTTATTAGCGTTTTGTCTTTGTGTTATAATTTCTAAATTTTCTACATTGTTATTTAACTTATCAAAATCAATATGATTTACAACTATAATTTGACCATTTGGTATATGGTTTAAAAAAGCAATTGCAACTAATTTATGCGTAAGATGAGTTTTTCTCTTACCTTTTTTAGATAGTATAACATAATAATATCTATTAGGTTGCTTTCCTTGTTTTATAATTCTCTCTTTTACATTGCATATAGAGTTATTTCTGCCTTTTCTTTTTCTTTTCAAAGATTTAACCCTTCCTAAATTACTAACTTGGTACAATCCTTCATAATCTTTAATATCTTTCCAAACTTCCATAATATTTTGTTTTATGCAATATAGTGAAATTAAATGAATTGTGCAATAGCCTCTGAAATCTTGCTAGCTACATAAGGTTCAATGATTGTTTTATTGACCCAATCGTTACTTTCATCATTTAATTCAAACAACTCACCATATAACCCCTCTAATAGTTTTTGCTTATAAGCTATGGTAGCAAACTCATATGTTTTTTGACTTTGGTTTACACTAGCTATCTTTAAAAAGTCGAAAGTTTCACCACTCCAATCAAAGTTATACGGACTTCCTGCCACTTTATCCTTACGTGTATTATCCTTATCTGCATAACTTTGTGTATATGGTGAATAAGTGCCTACAACATTGCCAAAACTATCCTCACCTTTAGCTAACTGGAATGCTTTTAATCGAAATACAATAGCTTCAGCATTTGCAAGTATAGCCTCTTTAGCCCAACCAGGAACTTCTTTCTTGATTCCATTTAACTTAGATTGATATATTTTTAGTAATTCCATAATGTAAAGATATAAAAAGCCCTTACATATTTGCAAGGGCTTTTAATTTTAAAACCTATTAAACCCTTATACTACTACTGTAGAAGATGCATTAGATTTGTATAAATCACTATCTAAAGAAATGATAGGTCTCGTATTAGCTGTGTCATACAATTGAGTGACAATAGCTTCATTAGTTGATAAAGCTGCAACCGTGAACGTGTACGTTCCGCTTGGAGACTCAACAACCGTTTGAGATTCTGTAACACCATCCTTTAAGATTAAGAAATCAGTAGTTAAAGCACCAGTAAAAGCTTGTTGATTCTGCTTCAATTTAGCTGTAACTACAATAGTAGTAGCTGCATCAGCAGGAACACTATCATAAGCTAACACTACTTCATTAATACCATCAATCAATTGCGGTTGGAAACCATCTAATTGATCTGCTGAAATATAAATGTAGTCAGTATCTAACTCTCTACGTGTACTCATTTGGAATCCAATACCTTCTTTTTGTCCAACTGCATCAGTAGGGAAGGATAACTTCATTCCTTGTAACATGTTTAAGCTAAATCCTTTTAAGTTTCCACTTGCAGATTTTGTACCTAAGATATTACCATCTCTATCAATAAATAATACATTGTAAGATCCAAAACTATTTAAAGAGTGTAACGCTGCATGAAAAGCTAAACCATTAATAAAGCTTAAAGCAAATTCATACATTCCAAGTGTCGCAACTTGTTTAGTACCATCTTCTAAAGTTTCAATTACATCTTCACTAGAATTATCAGTAAAAGTTTTCGCACCCTTTAAAGCAATTAAATTGCCTTGAGCTTGTAATAACTTAATATAAGTCTCATCTAATGTTTCTGCGCCATCAAATTCAAATCCGTCTGGGACGAACCATAATGCTGTCGCTTTTTTAAGGAATTGTTTACATCCCTTAGTTCCTGTGCCTAGTACGGCTGATAAGCCACATAATACTAGGTTATAAATTGTGTTCTGTGCTGCCATTTTCTATATATATTTTTTAGAACGGAAGAATGCAAACCCCTCCTTTGTTAATTTAATTATATCATCCTTTTCAAACCAAATACCTTGAACCTTTACCCTGTTTTTAATAGTGTAAGTTTTTGTTGGTATTTGTTTCTTAACGGTTTTTATCTCTATTGGTGCTTCCGTAGTCTTTTTGACTACTACCTTCTTTTTTTTATAAGCCATCTCTTAGCATTTATCGGTTAAAAAGTATTCTAAATCAATCTTCATCGCAAAACAGTGTAATGGGTGCATATCGTTAAATCTTATACTAGAGGTTAAATACTCTCTAAAAACAAAATCAACTCTGCGCTCAATCCCTGTTATATTGTACTTCTCGAAATTATAGTTTCTTAATATCTCTGCAACATCCCTCTGTGCTCTTGAGTCTTGACGCTCAGAACTTGTTGGATATATTTTAGATAAATCGACCATAAATGCAATCTTTACCTCTGATGTGTACACTTGTGAATCTTGTGTAGAATCATTCTCTTGCGTTAAAAAGCAAAAGACTGCCGCACTGTTATCATCATAGTATGTATCTTCGTAATCATCAAGCTTTGCGTTATACCATGCAGGTGTAACGATTTTAGATGTTTGGTAATAGTCTGGTACACTTTCACCTGTATTAACAGGATTCTTATATACTCGACCATAGCCTTCAATCTGACCCTGCCACACTAAACTAAGCTCTCTATACAAATCTTTTTGTATTACAGCTATTGTTTCGTCTAGTCCAACTGGTTTGCTTAATAAATTATTCATTATACAGAACCTACTTTTATTTGTATGCCATCATGGTCATTCAATTGCGTATCGAAAGTCTTTCTCATTGCGGTTATCGCTCTCTTCTTCTCCTTATGGTATCTACTTACAACTGTATCTGCTTGTAAATTCTTTAACTCAGCCATTAAAAGTTGATCGTCCATTTGGATTCTCTGACTTCTATTACTTCTGTTATTAGAATTATGCAAAAACATTTGGAATACCATATACTCGAAAGTTGCTCTAAAACAGCTTCCTAATTCAGATAAATTCTCCTCAATGTAATTAGTAGCATCTAAGAAAGCAGTTACGTTTATACCTAAACCATTACCAAATGTATTGTAAGTATAATCTGCTGTCTCTGGTGCATTACCTGTTCCACTAGCGGTATAAGCAACAAACCCATCGAACTTCAAAGGGTCTACAGTTGCACCACCAACTAAAACATCAGTACTGTCTATTACAATCTTAAAAGAACCCTTACCACTAAAAGTGATGTCAGTATCTCTAAAAGCTAACCTACCATTATCAGGTGCGAGTGTTATAGTCTCTATAAGCTCGTTTTGGTTAATAACATACACATTAACAGGTGTTGTTCCATCCTTCTGTAACGAAATCTCGTTAACACGAATAGATACGAAATCAGAACCTTTTGGCTCTAAAACCCATGCTGCGTAATCATTTTCTAAAGTTCTTGGTAAATCACCATCTTCATATAAGTATTGATTATTAATCAACCTCTTAGTTAATGCTAAATCAGCGTAAACCTTATCCTTAACTTGCTCTAAGAACAATTTCAACCTCAAACTCTCAATATTAGTCTCAACCCAATATAACGTTTCCGTTGCAGGGGTTTGATTTAAATTAAAGCCTTGAATAGATTGGTATATCTTGCTGTCATAAGCAATAATATCATCCCTATTCCTTGATGTTAAAAATGCACCATAATCCTTTGTAGCACTCCAATTAACAAAAGATAAATCTGTCTTAGGTAAAAAGTCCAGAAGATTTTCCGTGTTGATAGATGGATGTACACCGCTATTAACGTATAATCCAGATGTAGGAACACCCTTCAATTGACTATCCAATACTATCTTACTCGTAAAATCTTCTGAAAAACCTAATACCATTTTCTAACTTAATTTTAAAGAAATTGTAGCTTCTGCGCCACTAATATTCTCAATTGTTATAGATCCTGCTGCAATAGCAATAGTAGCTCCTGTAACTACGCCTGTCGCTGTTCCGATAGCTTGTACACCTGCCGCAATATGGCAAGGTCTTGATTGGCTATCTGTTCCATCACTTACGTGAATTGTTCCCGTGAAGTCTGAAATACCCGTATCTATAGTTTCAGCAATAGCTAAAACAATAGGAGAGGAAAATCCATCTACACTATCAAATTGGTCAACGACCTGACTGCCGACTTGACCTAAAGCTTTTTTATATCCCATTTTTATATCTTTTTTTTTAGAGATTATTAATTATGTTGTTGCTCCTACAATCTTAACGATGTCTTGCGCTCTTGTAGTTAAATCAGAATTATATCTGTAAACTACGTAGAAACGTACCCAAATAGCCATCTCCTCGAAGTGAGACATGATAAGGTTAGAATCAGTACCACTAGTGATTAATGCAGTTGCATCAGTCGCTTCTCTGTTAGTATATATGTTGGCTCTCATTTTAACGTGAGGTAACTCAACATCAGATACAGACCATTGCTTACCACCTACTTGTGTTCCGTTACGGAAATCAAAAGGATAGTTTTCATAAACCCCAATAGAACCATCTCTCAAGAAGAAACCATTAAAGTTATCTGCTCCTGCTGAAATATTTCCAGACTCATGGATTCTATCACTAGCTAAGAAACCTTGAGCTTGTAAATTCTTCTCATTACTAGAACCATACTTCATCATTTCAGAACGTTGTACTGCTGTACCACCTCTTGAAGTTACTAAACGGTAAGCTCCTGGTAATTCATTAGCAGTCATTAACTGATCTAAATTCCAAAACATTGTTTCTTTCTGTGCTGCTTTAGATACTGTTAAAGTATCAGTTGCTCCTGAGAAAGCGAAAGTACCATCACCTTGAGATACTTGAGTAGTGTAATCTAACACTTGTGATTTTCTAGCCTCTAACTGAGTAGATAAGATAGATTCAACCGTGATACCCATTTGGTATGCCACGTTATTCATAACAGCCATTCTTTGGAAATCGCTATCAATCATGTTGTTTTCATGTGCAGCAGGATAATGTCTAAATCCACTAAATACGTCATACGCTTGAAAGAAGTATTTATCACTTTCAGGTAAGTTTGACGGAATTTCAAAACCAGGACTAGTAGTAACTACGACAGACTGATCTTTAATAACAGGGATTTCTACATTTCTTAAAGAAGATACACTTCTTAAAGATTCTTGCACACTTGGGGGAACGTAATCCACACCCGTAGTACTGCCTTTTACGGCGTCAATAATTCCAAGCTCCGCAAATCTTTTTTCGTTTGTTGCGTTTGAGACCTGCAAATCATTCCATAATGTTGCATTAATGTAACTCATTTTTTACTTTTTTAAATTAATTATTCATTCTAATTTGCGGTCTTTCGCGGTTATCGTATTATGATGCTTTCTTGATTTTAACCAATAAATCCATCATTTGTGTAGGGAAATCTTTATGCATTGAGTTACCTAGTTTCTTTACTAAATATTCTCGCACTATTTTAGATTGCTCCTCACTTGTTGCTCCTGTTGGTACTTTAAATGGTACACCTTCCACGTCCATTAAGTCAGCAGATTTAGCACCAGTACCCCCTTGATTCCTTGCCTTTGTTAATTCTGTTAAGTTAGCATTCTCACTAACTAATTCAGATAATTTTCTCTTAGCGTGTACATTGTCTTTGTCAACTGCCATTGGCTCACCATCAACTAATTCAATATCATACTTAGATAAAACATCTGATTTAAAATCTTCCCACTTAGCCTTAGCCTCGTAAGCGTTTATATCTTTAGAGAAAACAGGCTTAACACCGTTGAATGCTACTTTAAGTTTTAATCCACCCAATTGCTCAGCAGCTTCAGCGTATTTTGCGTCTATTCCTCTTAATGGCTCTAATTCAGCAACTTGTTTTAACAACTCGTCGTTCTTAGTTAATTGAGCCTCGTATTTACTCTTTAATTCATCACTACCCTTAAAATTCTTTAGCTTTTCCTCTAACTCAGCCTCCTTTACTTTTAAAGCCTCTGTTTTAGATGAGAATCCACTATCAGATATTCTCTGTAAGTAATCTCCAAACTTTTCACCTTGCTCTCTATCAGCATCAACTCCAAATATTGTTTTAGCATATTTAGCAGCACCAGTTAAGATGCCTTCTGAGTTCTTATTAGCTAATCCATCATATTCCTTCTTCAAACTCGGCACAACATCATTTGAAATGTGTTTGTTTATAGCCTCTATTTGATTTTCCTCGAAGCCATTAGCTTCTATAAATTCTTGTGATAATTCCATAGTCCTTTAGGTATTAATCTTGGTTTTTCTTTAATTCTTCTATTTTCCCTCTCAATGTAACTTCATCCCATCCTGGAAATGCTTTCTTTCCTTGATTCAAATCTGCATAATCAACTCGCAAAATCTCAATCACCTTCTTATCCGCTTTAGGCTTATTAACCGCCTTTGGTTTCTCAACAACTACAGCATCTTCTTGAACTTTTAGCAAGGCATTAATCTTAGCCTCTAATTCAGCAATCTTTTTGTCACTAGAACTCATAGGAACTGTGGTTTGCTTATTAAATACATCTTCTACCTCTTTAATAATAAGAATCTTATTATCATATTGAGATACAGTGTCTCTAAAGAACCCATCTTCGTCCTTTTTCTTCTCAACTAACTTAACATCTGCAACGTCTACTTTTAAATAGCCGTTAGCTATTAAGTTTTTCATAAAGTTAGTCCATTCCTTTGTGTCATGGATTATCTTCACTAATTGGTTCTCGTTCTGCACATTCCCTTGTGCATCATAACTCATTTGTTTGCCTCGATAAACTCTAAGGCTGATTACTGGTTTCTTTCCCATCTGTACTCTTGTTTTTGTGTGTTTTAATTAAACTTACTATTAAATTATTTATGGTAATTAACTTCTCGCTGTCCGTAGCGTCCATTCCTTCCCAAAAAACAGCAATGTTACCATAAAAAGATTCAAACATCGAAATCCAATACGAAAATCTAGTCTGAAACTCCATTATGATCTCATCAACCATATCCTTATCTAAGGCTTTATCAAAATCAACATCACTAGTATAAGGCATTATCTTATACAGTATAGCCTCTCTTGTGCCTTTCTGTCTGTTAAACATATTGCGTCTTTGCGCTAGTCTAACAAGTAAATTTTTTCTTTCTATTGCGTTTGGTGAGTTCTTAATCATGTCATACAAATCCTTCTGCGTTTCTAAAAAGAAATCACTTCCGTAAAATATATCCAACTTAATAGCACTCTTACCATACATTAAACTAAGCATCATCTTATCACTTGCTGTTCTTGAGAACGACATAGTTTTTGAGAACCATCTTAGCTTATCCTCCATTGATACAATACCTTTCTTAGTCTGCATCTCTGTCATTGAAACATCATTCCTTTCAGAATAAGCTCCTAAACATGAAGTAATAATATCATTTTCTAATTGTTGTAACCTACTGTTAACGTATTCTAACGCCTCAACAGGTGTGTGGTAAAAAGTAAGGAAGTTTTTAGATAACTCCATATCAATACTACCATCTGCTTTCTCAATCGCAGGAACAGTAATAACTGTACCAGGTTGTAATTTACTACCCTTTCCATTACCTGCCGTTGCTCTAGCCTCTTGAGATACTTGACCACCGATAGAATCTAAACTCATTGGTTGACCATCAGTACCCTCAACATCATAACCAGACTCATCTATTTCCTTAGTCTCTATCTGTGTTACTATTGGGAACGCTCCATTCGCATGAGTCATTCGCTGTAAGGTCTTTAAAAACGTATATTCCTCTAAATCAGCTCTTAAATAACTAAATATAGATTCCTTTACTATAGGATCGTTACCGAAACAATCATCTACTATAAATGTAGCAGGACATTGACCGTAATCATGTGGCTCACTAAGCACAAGCTCCATATCCTTATTATAGAAACTTAAACGCTTATCGTCTAAGTAAACATAACCATATAAATCCTCGCCCTCTCTCTCAATCATGCCTGTATAAGCAATCTTTTCAATTTTCTTATCATCAACCTCAATAGAAACAACCTTATCAATAGATATTATTTCTCTATATGGTTTATTAGTATCTTCTAAGTCGTGAACTATAATATCATTATACCTGAATAATACAGCTTTAAATAAGTCTTTATCAAAACCATCTTCTAATTCTTTTGGATTCTCAACGTATTCTCCGTTAATCCAATACTTAAAGTGTGAATCTTCACTGAAGAAAACTCTTGTTAATGGTTCTTTTATCCTTGTGTTTATTAATTTAGAGGAAGGGTTAGGACTTCTGTAGTATTTAGCTAAAGAAAGGAAGTTATCTGTCTTAAATATGCTTTTAACCCAATTTAAGAACACATCATCAGTATGATGCTTGCGTTCTACATACTTTTCAAAGTAATCAATATTCACATCCTCTTGTATCTCGGAGATTGTAAAATAATCTAATTGTTTCTTTTGTCTTACAGCTTTATCTAGCGACAAACTGTTACACTTTTTCTCTATAAATTCTTTAGACATACATGGCTTTGAATTGTGTATAGTCTCTTACACCAAAGTTTATTTTAGCAAATGTAAGAAACTTTTATTTAATAATAGATAAAAACTATAGTTATTTTTTATTTATAGTTAAATTCAATGGATATAATCGTATTTAATCCGATTTAAAGCCTTATATTTGACGTAGATTGTTTCTTTTGCTAATTAATAATCAAAAAACCCCTACGTAAACGTCACGGTAGGGGTTTTAACTTTTAGAGGCTTCTATTCCTTAACTTGCTGTGCCATTTAACACCTTTAGTACTTCCTAATCCTTTAAGGTTTCCAACTCTGCGGTTGTAGTCGTCTCTGGATTCACCTAACTTGTCTTTATTTTCTTTCATTTTGCAAAACTACGAAATTAATTCCATATAGTTGTTAAATTTGCTTTGTTTTTCTTTAAATCAAACCAACTTCGCATTAATAAAGCATCCCTGTAATCAGGACTCCTACCAATATCGTTCTTTATATCTCCCTTTGGTTTGCAATCTAACTTATTATCACCCCTCTTACTTGGAACTCGCTGTATCTGTGATAAATCTTCCTTTATCTGTGCTCTCTGCTTATTTGTCAGGTCGCAATCCAACCAAATAGCACCATCATTCACTATATCTGCTAAATGATATAAGCATTGTACTTGTAAATTCCTGTAGTTAGGCATATCCTTACCGTTTCGTATCGGTCTTGCTCCATTCTTGAAACCCTTTATCCCTGTCTGATCTACTACACCACCACCAACACCATCTGCATCAGCAACACCCCTTGTTGTAGGTACTTTGTACTTTCTTCTGAAATATGTTATAGCAGCAGATATGTCAGTGGTCTTACTTATCTCAAACTCTAGCATCTCAACAACTTTCCATCCTCTCCATGCAAATATAACAGCCTTATCACTTCCGAAACGTGCTATATCAGCAGTTATGTAAGTCTTTCCTTCCTCTATATGGTCGTTCTTGAACACATTGTCAATCATCTCCTGGTCACACAATTGATTAGGGTTATCTTCATAATCCCAATTACCTTTAAATAACCTCTCGTATAAACTCTTGTCCTTCTCACCTATCTTTCTTAGCTTATTTACGTAATCACTCTCTATAAAAGGATTCTCCGTAATCAAACAACTTAAGTAGAACTTATCAGCTTCTAAAGTACCATTCTTATCCTTATCATAGAAATCTCGCTTAGCCCAATTCCGCTTAGGGTTACATGTGTAAAACACAATACCCTTTATACCATACTTACCATTCAAATGCCTACCTACCCTAGATGATATAACCGCAGCACCAGTTTCATGTATTTCACCTACCTCTTCAATCCAACCTGCTGTGTACTCGGTAGAACCTACATCCTCGAACATAGGATCGCTAGGTTTGTACTTTATCTCTATAAAGTTTATGTGACTGCCGTTACCAAATGTTATCCAGTTCTTAACAGCATTGAACTTATAATCATCAAAACCATATTCCCTAGCTACCTTATGAAATGTAACCAATACAGAATCTATAATATCTTTAAGCTCATTCCTTGCAATGAAGTACTTGGTATTAGGGAAGTTCTTTGCCATGAATAATATCCACGCACAACCTGTCCATGTTTTTGCTCCACCTGCTGCTCCACCATACAAGAACTCCTCATACTTGTTAGATGTCAATACCTCTAAAGCCTGTCTCTGCTTCTCATGTACAACATCTAAACCATGCTCATTTAAACCCTCAACAATAAAACTGAAGTCGCCTTGCTTAAATAAAGCTGCGTGAATATCTATCAGCTTTACATTACTCTCTAACCTCGCTAACTGTTTTTGGTCTATCATTCTGTGCCTAGTGTTCCTTTAAGATTACCTTCATTATCATACCAATTACCATGTTCATCTCTAAAGTATAACTTCGCCTTACCTAAATTGGTTTCGGTGCATGAGGAAGATGCTGATTTCTTTTTTAAGGCATCTTTATCAATAATGTCTAATGCTTTTTCGGCTTCTCCAGTAATCTCATCCCATAATTTAGCGGTTTCATAATACCCTTCAGTGCATGAGGATTCCTTCAAAACAAGCCTATTCTCAAAATAAGCTTTAGCTAAATTCATTGCCAACTGTAATACAGAGTAACCAACTCTAGGCATACCATCAACAGGTCTAGCGTGTAACATGCAACTAGGTATATCGCTCTCACGTTCTAAATCATTAACGTACTTGCGCACTTGCTCAACCTGAGCTTTTAACTCAAATATATCCTTCATCTCACGAATAAGGTCTAAATTCCCTTTGTCTAAGAACTCTTCTTTTGTTAGTTTTTTCATAATGTCTATCATTTATTTATTCATTTCTTTCTTTAACTCTTCAATCTCTAACATCCTACTTAAAGCAATCCAAACACCATTTAAATCACCATAGCTTAAACTAAGCCTGTGAGAGGCTATTAAAATCTTAAACTTAATAACTAATATTCTTATCTGTTTTCTCATTGTTATCATTTCTTTATAGTAGGCACTTTCTTATACCCTTGTTTTCTCTTATACTTACTCAAGTTCTTCTTAGCATTACGCTCATCCATCATATCCATTAACTCAGACTCCTTCTTTCTTATACTCTTACCTAAACGATAGAGAAAATAAATGGAAAGTGTAAACACTATAACTAAAATCAATAGCACTATTATTAATGTGTTCATAGTTCATTGAGTTTTTTATTACTTATAGCTTGACTTCTTACCTTTAAGTCCTGTACAGCAGACATAGCGTTAACTATATTGTTATAGAAAGGACTATCATGAAGTTTACACGGTCTAACTAAGAAGCTAACACCGCTTTCCATTGTTTCGTAAATACATTTATCACATTTTAAGTCTTGCTCTTTCATTCTAATCTGTTTTAAGTTCCTCACCTGTTAAAGCGAAGTATAAGTTTTGTAATTGGTGTACGTGTTTACAATCAGCTAATTCATTATCATTATCTTCATCATATAAATGAACAACATCGCCACCTCTATCCATGTGTAAATAACAGGCTGAATTAACATCGTAGTATTTATCTTGCTTATCATCACCTTTAAACCCAAACTTCAATAACCATTCTTCTGTTAGTGGTATAGGTTTACATATTTCATCTACATCTACATCATTATAAACTGTTTCAAAATCTATTAATTCCCAAGCAAAAACTTTGCCATCATACCCTAAAAGGTAATTCCCTATCCTTAATTCCCTTGCTTTCATCCTAATCTGGTTTTGGTGTTAATATTTGTTGTAATACCTTGAGTTCATTTACATTCAGCGACTCTACATTCACCACACTCTGCTTCTGCCTGTTGTCAATAGCGTAAAACCCTAGCATCTTATTCAATATCTCTATAGCCTTGTTCTTATCCACTAACTTTATATCCCATATCTCGTTAATCCTCTCCTTGCCATCCTTACCAACTATCTTATTCTTCTTGTGATTGATAGTCTGAATGCATCGCTTCGTCTCAGGTGGTAAAGCCTTAACCTGTTCAGCACTCAACCCTATGAACTGTGTTGGATCACTGTAAACCCACGTAATCAACTCACTTATTACTTGCTCTGGCTCAATATTAGCCTTAGCCCTCAAATGAGCCCTCTTGTCCATAACGTAATCACGCATGTCATCCTTCTTCATTATAGCACCAAATACACTAGTAGCTGTAGATGGCTTTAGATGAGGTCGATACATTAATACAGCCAAATCCTGACGATACCCATTGTTGAAATATTCGTCTATAATAGCGAAATGCTCCTCATTCACCATATCCGTATGCGTTAACTTATCCTCTTTCATACTGCAATGTAATACTTTTAAATCAGACTAGCAAACCCCATAACGATAAAATAATTAAAAACATGATTAAAATCATTAGGATATTAAATAAATTTTACGCATGATAATCTTATTTCTTTTCTTTCTTTTCTCTTTTATATAATATAAACATATAACTGTTGGTGCATTCTTGCTCTAGAGGTCAAGTCAACCTTTCAAAAGGTCAAGTCAACCTTTCCTGCTCTAGCGGTGGGTGAATACGAAAAATCTTCTGTAACCTCAAAAATTATTGTGGGTGAGTGAAGCACCACCACCCACACCAACGCAAGGGGGGGGTATACCGTTCCAACGGTCAACATGTTCATGGGCTTGTTGTATATTGGAACGCTCTAACGTCTGGAACGCTCCAACATTTGAACGCTTTAACAGTTGAACGCTTGACCATGTTGAACGCTCTAGCATTTGAACGCTTTAACAGTTGAACGCTTTAACGTCTGGAACGCTTTAACGTCTGGAACGATCTAACAGTTGAACGATCTAACAGTTGAACGATCTAACAGTTGAACGATCTAACATGTTATATTTGCACCCTGTTTTATAGCATAGGTTTTAGCTATAGTCTTGTGATGTAGCTATAGTCTTGTGATGTAGCTATAGTCTTGTGATGTAGCTATAGCGAACGTCAATGGAAGAGCGAACGTTCGCTAATTAATGCTATGTTATTTAGTTGCTCAATCATCCTATTACCTTACCAACTTACTAGACTATACACGTAAGTACATAGCACTCAACACGTTAACACGCTTTTAATAGTATTACCATTGACTTTATATGTTTTTTTAACATATCTTTAACACTTATTATGGTGTGAAATGTATCTATTATGTGTATCTTTGAGTATAGAAACAAACAAACCTTTAAAACAAACAAATTATGAAAACTTTAAACAGAATCCCAGTACAGTTAAAAGCAATGATTATAGCAGCATTAATTATATCAGTTACTTTCATAGTAATGATTAACTCATACGGTTTCCAAGCATGGTAATTACAACCCTTTTATTAATAGGCTGCATTATTGCATTAATTGGATTAATCCAGTCTATTAAAACGACGTTAAAATTAAGAAACGAACAAAAAAACAACTTTTAAATTTTAGAAATTATGACAAAGATATATTCACAAAACGGTACTACGTATAAATTAGAAGCTAAAAATAACAAGGTATTGAAATACTTCAAAAATAACGCTGGTAAATTTATCTTTTTAAAATCTTATTCAATTAATTAACCTGTTCAGTGACACTGAACATTCACAAATAATAAACACTTAGAAATTATGAAAACAGAATTAACACCTTTAAACAGAAAATCTTTTTACGGTAAAGCCGTTGCAATTAGATATGGTGAAATAACATCTTTAAAAAGTTATAATACTATCGTAGCTAATTACAATCACACTACTAATAAAATGGTAGTTAATGGATGGTACTCATCCACCACAGCCCGTCATATCAATTCATTCCTAAATATGTTTGGATTTGACAATTGCACAAAAAAAGAAATGAATAACTATAAAAACTAATAATATCATGAAAACAATAAACGATTTTTTACAGGAATTAAATGACTCAAATAATAGTGATTTAGATTTAGCATACTATTATAATGAAGGTGACGATTTTGAGCAATACCAGGAAGCAATTCAGGAAGGAATTTATGAAAACGAAATTATTTATTATAGCAAAGCTATAGACTATCTTCAAAAAAATGATCCAAGTTTACAGGAATCGATGAATATAGCTTCAGAATATGGTTACACAACTGAAAATATAAATAGTGAGTTACTTGCTACTTTATTATACCAACAAGAACTAAACGAGGAATTTTCGAACTATTACAGTGAGATTGAAACGTATTTCGAAGAGTACGAGGAATTTAAACAAGAGTTACAAAGATTTGCGGAATTTACGCAGGAATTTAACGAAATTCAAAAAATGAAGATGTTTGAAATTCAAGTGATTGACACAAGAATAAGTGAAACTGACTATATTACTTTTGATATATCAATCGAAAAAAATACTTTAAAAGCTCAACATGTTGCATTAACACAAGTTGAGGAGGATAGTAATTTAATAGCTTTTAAAAGTGTTGATATTGACACTGATTTTAGTTTAGATGAAAACTTATCTGAATTATTAACAGAATGCAACGAAGCAATATGTAATTCAGATTTTTACACTTTAGCAGATTAAGACCTAAAACCTAGAACACGTTTTAAAACTGTTCTATTTTGCCTTTTGTATGGTATAGCGTATTAATAAGATACGTAAAAGTTCGATTCTTTTATTAGGCACTAAAAAACAATTAATTTAAAACAGAAAACAATGGAAGGCTATAAGCAATTTTTAAATAAAGATAAATTTAATGCTAGAACGCAAAATTTAAAAGTAACAAAGGTTAAAAAAACGGACAAAGGTTTTAATATACATTTGTTTACAAATTACATTTGTTTATATTATAAATATGTAACAATAGGTAAAAAAGGTACTGCAAAGGTTTTAACAAAAGTAGCTCGTAATTATTCTGCAAAATACCAGTTTACTATTTACGAAAATAAAGAAGGTAAAACAATAACTTTAAAAGAATTTAAACTATTAAATAAATAAACCTTAAAAAACTATAAAATTATGAAAACGATTGTAAAAATACAAAATGATAATTTCGGAGATTTAGCAAGTGAAACGTATAAAGAAAATATTAATTATCTTGTTAACGAGTTAAACGTTTTTTGCGAGTTAAAAGATAATTACTATATAAATATAGTCGAACAAGAAAAACGATATAGCAGCGACAAAAACGACTATAAAAATAAAATAGTTATTGAGGCTAAAGG